>N._stephensi_711_cecum__coassemble_29_pt1 | contig 43408 bp, 40 predicted proteins | sample N__stephensi_711_cecum__metabat2_high_PE_008 | metagenome-assembled genome bin N | reverse complement strand
ACATTATGCGCCTCTGCGCACAAAAAAGCCCCCTGCCGCTCTCCGGCAAGGGACGTAAATTACGCGGTACCACCCTGTTTCCTGCTCAGAAAGTCCCGCTCCATGATCAAAACGGCGCTCTCAGCTCAGGCTCTCATCCTGCGCATAACGTGCGCGACCCGGCTCGAACTACAGGCGGACAAAATCCCGCTTTCCCTCGAACGGCTCCGGTGGGAAATTCGCCATTTTATCTGAACTGAAGCGGGCTCTCAGCCGCCGACCCGCTCTCTCTGACAGAAGATAAAACGCTACTTTACACCTTCTCTGCCTTTCACTGCCCTTCATTGTAGTAAATTTATGTAAAAATGTCAAGTGCTTTATCCCGCCGACAGGGTCTCACCGCCATCGTCGACAGCGTTCACGTTTCTATGAGGCGATTTGCCTACAATTTCAATGCCATTGCTCACAGCCACCGTGACCTCGATGTCCTGCTGTGTCTGGCTTGACGCAAACTGATACAGTACCTTCCCCTTCAGGGACTGCACATACTGCGGAGGCAGACGATTCAGAGCATATGCCGCCACATCCATCTTGCAGCTGTCACATTTACAGTAGTCCGTCCCCTCCCAGAGCTGATCAATCTTGTTCAGCACCGTCTCTTCCATTAAATTTATCAACCCCGTCATAACCGTACCTCTCACAAATACTTCCAATCATAAGTAGTTGAGTATCCTATACCCTCCCTTATATATTATGAGCGCAAATAACTGAGTTGTCAAGAGTGGTCAATAATCAAATTTTACTTTATCCAACCCGCAACAACCTCTATTCGTGATTCGTCCCCATGAGCACTCTGTTGACCGGCTCAAAATACTGATTCAGATAAGCCCCTATCATAACGATATACATGCCAAGATACATCCAGATCATCACAATCACGATGATGGAAAGGCTGCCGTAGATACTGTAGGCGCCGGAGCGGCTCACATACAGCGAGAAGCCCCATGAAAACACGCTCCACACTACAGAGGTGAAACTCGCCCCGGGAATCTGCTCCTTGAAGCGCAGCTTCTTATCCGGCACATAGGCGTAGACCGCCGCAAAAAGCGGCGTCAGGATCACCCATACCACGAAAAATCGAAACTCCATATACAGCGACACCAGATACTGAAGCTGCGGCACGCGGTGCAGCATCAGGTTTACCAGCTGATTGCCAAACACCATCACAAACAGGAAGAGGATCATGACCACCAGCATCACAACCGTATAGAAAGAGGCAATCAATCGAACCGCCAGATAATTTCTCTTCTCCTCCACATCATTGATGGCATTCAGCCCCCGCATCAGCGCCAGCACACCCTTTCCCGCCGACCAGATGGTGGCAATGATAGCCAGGGACAACGCCCCCGCGGAAGTCTGGTACACCTCCCGGATCAAATCCGTGACCAGAGAATCCACCGCCTCCGGCGTCACATCCGTCACCACATCCACCAGATTCTCCTCTGTGAGCGGCGTATAGGGCAGCACCGTGCAGATTACCATGAGCATCGGAACCAGTGATAAAAAAAAGAAGAACGCCGTGCTGGCTGCGTAGGACGCTATATTCTTTTTACGCATCTTATCCGAAAAATCCATCCAAATCCGAAATGTTTTCCGCAGCATGAACCTGCTCCCCTCAATAAATCGCTCTCAAACTACAGTCCTCATAAAAGAACAACAGAATTTCCTCACAGGAATAGCCCCGTTTAGCCATGGTCTTCGCCCCGTTCTGGCTCATTCCGACCCCATGACCGAAGCCCCCTCCCGTCAGGGTATATCCTATCACATTCCCATTCTTTTTACCAGTGTCAATGACAAAGAAGCCGCTGGGCAAAAGATTTGGCATCTCCACCAGACTGCCGTTTGCCCGGCGCACGCTGGTCTCCCCGTCGCAGAGCACATAGCGGATATTATGCTCGGAAATAACTTTATAAGTCCCCTTATCCGTCTCCAGGATCAGCTCATCCGCCACTCCGCCGCTGCCTCTGACAGCGATATACAATTCTAAAACCTTAGTGAATTTCTGAGGCTCCGCGCTGATGTACTCTCCCTTTTTCAGCGTCAGGATCAGATTTTCATTGGCTTTATAACGCTTTTTCAAAACCTCATACATATGCTCCGTGGAGAGCTCCTCCACCTCATAGCTCCAGCGATACCATCCCTCTCCGGACTCAAAATCATCCGCGTTGACCTGCGTGATAAACTCCTCAAAATGCTCTTCCTCCCGCAGATACTCTCCCAGCTCAGCCTGAGCATATGCGCTCACAGCCTCCCCGTCCGCCTGACGCTGTTCCCGCAGCATCAGCTTCTCCTGCATCAGAGCCTCATTGATCGCCTCCGCCTTCAGATAAGTGATCTCTTTTGCCGCCTCCGTCTTCCAGACATTGGCGTCGCTCCCCACCCCGCAGGAGGTGGAATAATAATAGGTGCCCGCCAGCGCCCCCTCCGCGGTATACAAAAGCTGCCCATAGGTCTCCTTCACCGCCCGGGTGGTGCTTTCCTGCTCCAGAATATTATTATAGACCTGATAGGAAGTGCTGTCGTCCACATGCGCCCCGTAGGAGGGATAAGCCGCATGCTGCATATGTCCATATGCATATGTACGGGCGCAGACCGCCTGTGCCTTTAAAGCCTCCCCGGGATAGGACGCGGGCATCTCGCTGGGCACCACGGAATACAGATACTCCTCCAGCGACACCTCGTTGACTACCGCAATGCCCTTAGACTCCCGGATTAACTCCAGATGTCCCCGATAGCCGGGCGTTCCCTGGCTGCGGTTCACATTTTTCAGGAGCACCTTGCCCGTCAGCACGGCGGGGCGCACCAGAATCCTGTCCCCTGCAAAATAACCGCTGTCCGCGTCGATCACAAGCTCCTCGCCCGCCGCATGAGACTCCTCCTGCTCCTGCCCGTATTCCCCATAGCGCAGCACAAAATCCGTGTCAGCGGTAAGTACCAGCTCCTCGTGCAGATTCCCGCCATAATCCCCGGTCTTGATTAGCACACGGATGGCATCCATGGTTTCCTCCCGCACCATGAGAATGCCGCAGACCTCCCCGCCCTCCATGACCAGATCCGCAAAGTCATATCCAAACGCCAAATCCTGGTAGCTGCACATGGCCAGCGTATTGTAAATGCGGTATCCCTTATAATCCTCCGCCAGCGGAAGCCTTCCATAGCCCTCGACCTCCACCGATGCCTCATTGGCGCTCAGGATGACGCCGTGCAGCTTCTCTGTGAGCAGCTTTAAATCCGTCACCCTTCCGTCCGTCAGGATCACATCCGCCACCTGCTCCCTCGCACTCCAATCCGGCTGGTACAGCGAGCCCTCCACCGTGCCATAGTCATAGCTCTCCTCCACACCGTCCCGATAGAGCAGCAGATTATCCTCCCCCACCTCAATCAGCCAGACATTGGAGAGCTTCTGCACCACGGGCACGTGAGGCTCCGGGACTGGCTCCTCCTCCCCCGAATCCCGCATAACGACAAAAAGCCGTCCGGCAAAGAGAAAGATTAACAGCGCAATCCCCAGCATGCTGACCCATGCCTTCATCTGCATTCTCTCGCGGCGGCTCATTTGATTTGTATACTTCCCATCCCTGATTCCCAATCTGCCAATTCCCTCTCACAAATTTCTGCGCTGTCTAGCTTAAAAGAGCAGCCCTTTCGGACTGCTCTCTCTTTTGTCTGCTTTCAAATGCCCAAAATGCCGCCCCTTGTTTTTTGACTCCTAGCAATGCTAGGTGGGTTACCGCAACCAGACTTTTGCCTTCCCCTGCGAGCCAACGGCGCAAGCGCCGTCGTGGAGGCCTGACAGCCATCAGGCAATATAGGAATCCCGTTTAAAGTAAATGTAGGTTCAAAACGAACAAGGTTTATCGCGCATTTCAGGTTACTATTATTATATCGAATCCAGGTACAGATTACAACTGTAAAATCTGGAAACTTTTACAGGGAAGCAGCCTCGTCAACAATCTTCTTCAATGCTGCCAGAGCCTCATCGGGAAGCTTGTCATAGCCCTCCTTCTTGGTGGCAAAGCCTTCCACTGCATCCACACGGTTCTGCATAGCGGCCTGAAGCGCCTTGACATACTCTTTGTCGGAGAGGTCGGGCTTGAAGGCATCGGAGGTCTTGCCGGACCAGTCGTACATGATCTCGATATCCTCAAAAGGTCCCCACTGCTCAAACTTCGCCTTGCCTTCCACGATGGTCTCCAGAATGCCCAGAGTATCTGCGGGCTTACACTTGGTTCCCATAAAGTCGCCGGTATTTACGATATAGCAGTCCACATTCTTCTCCTCAACCAGCTTCTTGAACTTTTCGTAGTCGTTTACCAGAGGATAGGTTCTGAACGGGTTTGCATAGGGAACGATGCGGAGTGCGTTCATATCGGTGCCTGCTGCTACACGCTCTGCGGTGGAAGTCTTAGTTGCCAGCGTCGCACCCATCACGGATGCCAGAGCGGCGCCCTTCAGCTTCACTACAGGGGGAATGGTAGGGTCTTTCATAATCCAGAAAATTGCGTTTACGGGCGCATCAATCTTGTCCACGCGGTTGGGAGACCACAATTTGGACTTGATGGCACGGCCGTTGCCGTTTCTGATATCCTCGGTAACCAGCTGAACATGTCCCTCTTCGTCCAGAGTTGCAGAACAGTTCTGAGCGGTCAGCAGATACTTGTTATCAGGACAACCGGTGGGATAATCCGCGGTCTTGTCAAAATAAGTAGGCTCCAGAGCGATAGATGCGCAGGTATCGGAATTGATGATGAACGCATCGTCGTGCAATACCTTGATGCCGCCAAACGCATCATATTTGCCGTTATGCTTTGCATGAGTCAGAGTGGACTTACCGGAACCGGACAGTCCGTATACGGAAGCAACAAACTTTTTGCCGCCCTCCAGAGAATACTCCTTCTGTCCGCCGTGACAGGATGCATAACCGTTTCTGTTTGCCAGAGCCCATGCCATGGTCAGGGTGCCCTTCTTATGCTCACCAAAATACTTCATGCCCAGGATTGCGGCACAGTTCTCGTTAGTATCAAAATAGCACAGCGTCAGAGGATCGCTCAGGCAGCTGTAATCCACATCGGGAGCCTCCACGGGAGTCCACTGAGGATTGGAGAAGATATAGATATCCGGCTCCTTGCCGCCGCCAACAGGCTGGGAATTTTTGTACATCTCGACATATTTGTCGGACATATACTGGAAGTTCAGCATCCAGTTGTAAAGCAGATTCTCCTCGCCTTCGGGAATCAAAAGATGTGCCTTTACCATAAACTCAGGGTCGAGACCGATAAAGCACTCTGCATGATACATGGTCTGCCAGCGCGTTCTGTAGATGGCGTCCATAACCACCTTGTCAAGCTTGGTTGCGTCCACGCCGGGCTCGCCCTTGATACGGCGTGCTGCCGCATAACGGCCGGTCACTGCGCCGTCATTGAACAGCAGAACCTTGGTATCCTTCTCCAGTCCCTGCTCCTCAGCTCTGTAAACGGGCATATCGGTAACGATGGTTCCCGGTGAATTCTTTGCAAGCTCATACGCCTCTCTGACCGTGTTGATCTTTACTACATTGTTGGTGTAGAAGGCGCCTTCAATAATGGAACGCGTCCTGCTGAACCCGGGCTTGCCGGCACCAATCTCAGAAATCGGGTAATATGCTTTTGTTGACATTTGGTACATCCTCCTTATATTTGTATTTTATTTTTTGTATTTGCCCTTGTGTTTTATTATCTCAAAACGCATTTCAAAAGTCAATGCATTTTTACTTACGAATCGAGCTCTGCGAAAGCTCTCTTCCCACCACCACAAAACAGCCGTTTTCCGTGTGATAGGCATCGGTGAACAGCGTTATAAAACGGTCGCCGTAGGCCGCCTCCGCTCCGGTGTCATACAGTGCAAGCTCCCTGATATTGTCATAAAAAGCGTCAAAGCTTTCCCTGCTGTCCATATCATAGCACTGATAAAATTTGAACGCATCGCCGTCCTCATCGCCCGCATCATAGACCTGTGACTCGAATACGGCGACAATCTCATAAGTCCGCCGTCCCTCCAGCGTATCCAGAAAAATCACATTGTGCTCCTGCATATAATCCTTTTTCCGGTACTTTAAGAGGCCGCCAAACATCGCTCCGGATTTCATGTTCTGTCCGCGGATGATCCAGTTTGTGCTCGCACCTTCAACATCGCACCCTGCCGCCACAAACAGACTGCCGTTTCCGTTTTCATTCCCATAAAAATCCCGATACAGATAATAATAATCATCCCCCGGAGTCTGCATGACCGGATAGTCGATATCCGTCTCAGGGATAGTCAGCCAGCCCACCGTATCGGCGTTTTCCGCCATGAGAGCCGTGATAAAATCCCTCTGCGGCTCCATCGAACCGGAGCGGATGTAAATCTCATCCCGAAGCTCCCCAAGCTGTTCCTGCTGCATTTGCAGCATTGCCTGATCGCTGTCCGAGGCCTCCTCCCCCCGCTGCGTCATATAGGGGCTGGTGGCGAAAAACAGCGCCGCAAACATACCGATCCACATAATGGCCGCCAGCACAGCCGCATGCCGCTTACAGAACGATAACAGATAAAACCACAGCAGCGCTGCAACAAGCAGAAACACATATCTCCTTCTTTTTTCCGGATGCCTGCTCCCCGCGGCAGCTACCTTCTTAATAAACGCCGTCTGTCCTTCACTGAGTCTGCCGGAGCCCTGCGTTCTCTGTATTTTGCCCATCCTCTCTCTTCCTCATCCCTCATGTGGAATTTTCTGGTTCCCTTAAGCTATTCATATTATAGCATAGGAAACAGCAAAATAAAATAGGAAATCAGACCGGCTATGCCCGGGTCTCCCGCTTGAGCCACGCACGCTCCTCCTCGTCCAGATAAGGCGAAACTCTCTCATAAACCTCTCTCTGATACTCATAGAGCATGGCTTTGGCAGCATCCGTCAGATACCGCTCGTCAACGGCGTCAAAATCGATGGGCACCCAGGTCAGCGTCTCAAAGCGCATAAACTGCCCGTACTCATTTTTCACATCGTTCTTCGCCACCATCACATTCTCGATGCGGATGCCGTGACTGCCCTCAATGTAGACTCCCGGCTCGTTGGTAATGTCCATGCCCTCCTCGAACACCGCGTCCTCCTGCCCTTTTGCAAAGCGCCAGCGCATATTCTGCGGCCCCTCATGCACATTCAGGATATAGCCCACGCCATGGCCGGTTCCGCATTTGTAATCAAGCCCCAGATTCCAGATGGGCTGTCTGGCAAGGATGTCCAGATTCCGCCCACTGCAGCCGTAAAGCCATCTTGCATGGGTCAACTGCATCACCGCGTTCACCACCATGGTATAGTGAAGCTTCTGCTCCTCGGGGACAGCGCCCAGCGCAATGGTGCGGGTCACATCCGTGGTGCCGCCCTGATACTGTCCCCCGGAATCCACCAGAAAAAGGCCTTCCGGACGCAGCACGGCATAATTCTCCGGCGTGGCCTCATAGTGCATCATCGCTGCATTGGCGCCATAACCGGCAATCGTCGGGAAGGACAGCTCCAGAAATTCGGGGATCTCCCGCCGGAACGCCTCCAGCTTATCCGCGGCGCTGATTTCCGTAATCTCGATTTTTCCGATATTGGTCTTGAGCCAATGGATAAACTTCGTCAGAGCCACGCTGTCCTTCAGATAAATCTCCCTCATGTGCGCAAGCTCCACAGGATTCTTCACTGCCTTTAACGCCTCTGTGGGATTTCTCCCCTCGATGAGCTCCTGCCTGTCAGCTAACGCCCGATAAAGCCCGTAGCTGCAGTAGCGCATATCGAGCAATATCTTCCGCCCCGAAGGCAGCCCCTCCAGATAGGACGCCACATTCCCATAAGCCTGCACTGTGATATGCTTTTCGGCAAAATATGCCCTCGTCCCGTCGTCCAGCGCCTGTTCCTGTATAAAGAGCATCACCGCATCCTGCGTGATATAACCGTATGACATGGCCACGGGATTGCACTCCACGTCACAGCCCCTGATATTGAGCAGCCACATCAGATCATCCAGCTTGGTGAGCAGCAGCTCCTCCGCCCCGGCTTCTGTCAGTTTCCTGCGCACATCCGCAAGCTTCTGCTCCGCGCTGCGCCCCGCAAGCTCCTCCGAAAGCACCGTCACCTTACCCGCGGGAAAAGCCGGCCTGTCTGTCCAGAGCTCCTCCGCCAGATCCTCCGTGCAGTGAATCCGGATATCCTTGCCCGCCGCTGCAAATTTCTCCTCATAACGCCTTCCGTCCCCGGCTGCAATCACCCGCCCGTCAAAGCCAAGCGTCCCGCCGCTCTGCATCTGTTCCGCCAGAAATTCCCCAATGCCGGGCACGCCTTCCTCCTGCATGCGGAACAGCTCCACGCCGGTTCCCGCAAGCTCCCGCTCCGCCTGGATAAAATAGCGTCCGTCCGTCCAGAGTCCCGCGCCCTCCTGCCACACCAAAAGCGTGCCGTTAGAGCCGGAAAAATTACAGAAATACTCCCGCACCTTAAAATAGTCGCTGACATACTCCGAGCTGTGGAAATCCGCCGTCGGCATCATGTAGTAGTCTATGCCCTTCTCCTGCATCTTTTTCCGCAAAAGCGCCAGCCTGTCCTTTATCACCCGATTTTCCTTTTCCATAACCGTCTCCTCCAAGCTCTGCCAAATCATTTATTTCATCCGTTGCCCTTATCTGCCGCGAGCAGCGCCACCGCCTTAGACGTCCCCACTCTGTCGCAGCCAAGCTCCAGAAACATCTCCAGATCCTCCCTTGCGGCCACGCCGCCCGCCGCCTTGATTTTGACATCCGGGCCGATATGAGCCGCAAAAAGCTCCACATCCTCCCTCGTAGCTCCGCCCGTTCCAAATCCGGTGGAGGTCTTGATATAATCCGCCCCCGCATTGGTCACGGCTCTGCACAGGGCGATCTTCTCATCCTCCGTCAGATAGCAGGTCTCCACAATCACCTTCAAAATATGCCCGCCGCAGGCTTTTTTTAACACACGTATCTCCTCTTCCACCCTGTCAAAAAAGCCGTTTTTCACATCGCTGATATTGATTACCATATCAATTTCAGAACAGCCGTCCGCAAGCGCCTGCTCCACCTCGGCAACCTTCGCCGCCGTGACGCTGTAACCCAGCGGAAATCCCACCACCGTGCAGATATTCAGCCGGTTCCTGTAAGTGTCATGAATCCGCCTGACATAACAGGGCGGCACACACACGCTCGCCGTCTTGTACCGAACCGCCTCGTCACAGAGCTTTACAATATCCTCCCAGGTGGCATATGCCTTTAATTGAGTATGATCCACATGGGACAGCATTTCTTCGTTTGTCATAATCCGTCTCCCCTGCCATTCCGCTATTTTTAACAAAAGAGCCCTGAAATCCAAAGATTCCAAAGCTCTTATCCACTCCCGTCAGATTCCAAGGAACTCTCTCACAACCTTTTGCATTTCACTTACCTCACACTGCCTGTCATGTACCACGGGTGCGGTGCGGATCTCCTCGATAGCCGCCGGCACCTTCACATTGGAAAGCCTCGAGAGCTCGTCCACCAGCTCGAAATCGCCCATAGCCTCATATTTTCCATCAATGGCATTCATGACGCTTCTGGTAAACTTAAAAGGACTGGCGGTGGACGCAATCACAGTCTTTGCCGCATCCCCCGTTTCCTTCACATATTTCTGCCATACAGCGGACGCCACTGCCGTGTGCGTGTCAAGCACATATCCGCAGCTCTCATAAAGGCGCTTAATCTCCGCCGCAGTCTCCTCCTCATTGGCAAAATTGCCGTAAAAATCAGACAACTGAGCCCGCATCCCGTCCGTGATCTCATATCTGCCCTGCCCGCTCAAGGCCTCCATAAACTCCCTGTTCTGATTGGCGTCATTCCCCGCGATGCGGTAAATCAGCCTCTCCAGATTGCTGGAAATTAAAATGTCCATGGAAGGGGACGAGGTCAGCACAAACTCCCTGTTCCTGTCATAGACTCCCGTGCTGAAAAAGTCATACAGTACCTTATTGTCATTGGAAGCGCAGATCAGCTTTCCGATGGGAAGCCCCATATTTTTCGCATAAAAGGCCGCCAGAATATTGCCGAAATTACCGGTGGGAACCACCACGTTCATCGTCTCGCCCTCAGCCAGCTTTCCCTCGCTCATAAGCTTCGCATATGCATAGACATAATAACAGATCTGAGGCACCAGACGTCCGATATTGATAGAGTTTGCGGATGAAAACCTAAAGCCCTTCTCCTCCATCTCCTCCGCCAGTTCCCTATCCGAGAAAATCTTCTTCACACCGGTCTGCGCATCGTCAAAATTGCCGTGGATGCCCACCACCAGCGTATTGTCACCCTTCTGAGTCACCATCTGCTTCTCCTGAATCGGGCTCACCCCATCCTTTGGATAAAACACGATGATGCGGGTGCCCGCAACGCCCGCAAAGCCCGCCAGCGCAGCCTTTCCCGTGTCCCCCGACGTGGCGGTAAGAATGACGATCTCACTCTGAACCTGATTTTTTCTGGCGGAAGTGATCATCAGATGAGGCAGGATCGACAGCGCCATATCCTTAAAGGCGATGGTCGAGCCATGGAAAAGCTCCAGATAATACGCGCCCTGCGCCTCAGTCAGCGGCGCGATGACCTCCGTGTCAAACTTCGCATCATACGCCCTGTCAATACAGTTCTTCAGCTCCTCCTCCGTAAAATCCGTGAGGTAAAGCTTCATCACCTCATAGGCAATCTGTCTATAGTCCATCCCGGACAATTCCTTCAAACTTTTGTCCAAAGCGGGAATATGATCCGGTACAAACAATCCTCCGTCATCAGAAAGTCCCTTCAAAATAGCCTGTGAAGCAGTCACACCCGCGGAGCCCTTGCCGCTTTCCCTGCTTCTTGTGCTGCTGTAAAATACGTCCATCCTTTTCCCTTCCTTCCACCGTCTCCGGCACATTGTAATCTTTGCCAGTATAGCATATTTTTACAGCGGACGCAAGCTTCCCGGAATCAGCTCATGACAATATCGTACACCGTATCGGCACCCTGAAGCCACGGGGTCACATCAAAATCCCACGGAACGCGGTAAGGCCCGTCCGGCATAGCGCAGAGTCTCTGATAAATTTCACGGCGTTCTGCAACCGCCGCTTCGTCCCCACACCACTGGGCATACCCGTTCAGATAGGCCTGACAGAGCTCATCCCAGCTGTCATAGGTCTGCTGCATCACCCTTGCCGCCACTGCGGAACAATTCAGTAAAATCTCGCGCGTAAAATAGCCCGCAGCATATCCCATGCCTGCCAGCTGGGTTGCGCGGCAATAATCCCACGCATCGCTCTCCTTCTCGGAATGGTCGCTCACGCGGAGAAGCTGTACGATCATAATCAACAGCTCATCGCCGCTTTTGATTCCCCAATCCCTTTTCAGAGCTCTGCGCAGCAAAGCGGCCTCCGCACGGTTCTTTGGAAATCCGCCAATCCGCTTCCAGCTTCCCTTAGTATACTCCGCCCAGATTGCGTACGTGTCCGTACACCAGCGTTCCATATCATTTATTACGTCCGTGGTCTCCGTATCCGTTTCTTTTTTTCCGAAAATGCCAAACAATCCCATGATGTACCTCCTGTGTCAATAATTGGAGAGCTCGTTGGAGCTTCTCACTGTGTTTATCTTACATCATCTCTCATGCAAATTCAACCTGTGTGAATTATTTCTGCCATACACTTCCCTATACATTTCAATGTGTGAAAGCAATTGACATTTTTCCATTTCTCTGCTAAAGTACAAAAAGGGAATGAAGTTCTCCCCTGGGCAACCAAAACCGCTTTTTAAGCTGATGACTTCTGTGATGATAGCTATCGCAGAAGGACATTGGCTTTTTTTCATGTTCAAAAGGAGGAAATACTTATGTTGACATCTCTTGCGCTTATTTTTCTCATTGGCCTTGCTGTGGCTTCTATTTGTCAGAAAATAAAACTTCCCCGTATTATTGGTATGTTGGTTACGGGGATCGTTTTAGGACCGTATGCGCTTAATCTTTTAGATACCTCGATTTTGGGTATATCTGCCGACCTGCGGCAAATGGCTTTAGTGATTATTTTGATCAAAGCCGGATTATCTCTAAATATCAACGACTTAAAGAAAGTAGGACGCCCGGCGGTCTTAATGTCCTTTTTACCCGCAGTCTTTGAGATATTGGCATTTATCCTGTTTGCGCCGTCTGTTCTCGGAGTAACATTGATTGATGCTGCTATTATGGGAGCTGTGCTCGGGGCTGTATCTCCGGCGGTTGTCGTCCCCAGAATGGTACAGCTTATGGAAACAAAATATGGAACAGAAAAGGGTATCCCGCAGCTTATTTTAGCCGGGGCGTCTTTGGACGATGTTTTTGTCATTGTACTGTTTTCAACCTTTACCGGAATGGCACAGGGAAATTCAGTAAACCTTATGGCATTTATCAATATTCCCGTTTCGATTGCCTCAGGCATATTCACAGGAGCCGTTGTGGGACTTTTCCTGTCTGCTTTTTTTGAAACAAAATATGCACATGGACATTATGTGCGCAACAGCATGAAGGTTATCATTGTCCTGGGGACTTCCTTTCTGCTGATCGCCTTGGAGGAATGGCTGAAAAATGTTATCTCTGTTTCGGGACTTCTTGCGGTTATGAGCATGGCCTGTATGCTACAGTTAAAAGGCGCCGCTTCGGTCTCGGCTCGTCTCTCTGAAAAATTCGGCAAGCTGTGGATTGCCGCCGAGGTCATTCTATTTGTGCTCGTGGGGGCGGCTGTGGACATCCGTTATACCCTGGAAGCCGGGCTCGGTGCGGTTCTTCTGATTATGATTGCGCTTATATTCCGCTCTGTTGGTGTTTACCTGTGCTTAATCGGCACCAAGCTCAATCTGAAAGAAAAAATATTTTGTGTCATTGCATATCTGCCCAAGGCTACGGTTCAGGCTGCTATTGGTTCCGTCCCCTTAGCCTTAGGTCTGCCCTGTGGAAATATCGTGCTGTCGGTAGCCGTATTGTCCATCATAATTACTGCTCCATTAGGCGCGTTGGGCATGGATATGACATATCAGCGTTTGCTGGAGCGCAACACCTGACATATTATTGACTTGAATACGAGCCCATGCTAAAATCAGAGCAGCAAACAGATTAATAACTTAATTATGGGAGACCGTATGAGAGAGAATCTGACAATCAGCAAACGTCGTATGAGTTTATTGGGGGTATTGATAATTGGCCTTGTTTTCATCTTCGGACTTAGCAGTTGTTCTTATCCTTTAAAGAAAAAGACAGATCCGTTGTTACAATCGGATTACTTGAATCATGATATTGAATACAAGGATCCAGACGATCAGGAATGCCTGAGAGTTTTGGTGCGATTGCTGCAGGCGGTGGACCAAAAGGATCGAGAAACCATAAAGGAAATGTTTTCTAAGGAAGCATTGGATAATATCGATGACATAGATGAGAAGATAGATCTGTTTATTGAGACATTTCCAACATGGGAAGGCAAGTATGGCTCTTCCTTCGGGGGAATGGGAAAACGTGCAAATAGAGGAACAATTACAAAATGGATCAAGCCAGCTTTTGATTTTGAATCAGAAGGAAGACAATATGTATTAAAATTCATTTATTTTACAGAGGCAGACGAAAATCCGGATCAGCTGGGATTATCTATGATTCAGATATATGAAAGATATATAACGGGTTATAGCGAGGACTTTAAGTCACAAGGGGAAGATTCGCCGCATGATATTTACCTGTGGGATTATACAATGGATTTGGAGGCTCGAAAACCACTGCTTCAAGCTACGCCTTTTGGAGTGCATGAAAAGACTGATGAAGAAAAATATGCATATTTGGATACCATGACCTCTGAAGAAGTAAGTATGATTGTTCCGAGTGATAATGTGGAAGCGTATTATGACAAAAAGCTTTACTCCCACCAGATTAATAATTATTATGTCGCATTAAAGGAATTAAGATTTGCCTATGACTATATCGAAAAGAATAACGCAAAGAATTTGGTTGTTTTCGAAGGAGTTCAGGTAAACTACTTTGACCAGTCGTCATTAAGTGACAAAGAACCGGATTTTGTTATTTTTCATCTTGCGGACGATGAGAGAAAACAACAGATTTACATGAATTTAGAAGTAAACGGAGACGAAGTTGTGATTTTAAATGAAGAATTAATATTCTGCTTTGATAAGAACTTGGCCTGAAACATTGTGATTGCCACATTCAGTCGGTATCGAGACAGAAGGGGGATAAGGCAAACGCAATATTTCAGGCTGAACCGCTGCTTCTACTTCCCCACAATCTCTTTCAGCAAAACCGCCTTTCCCAAGTCGCCCTCAACCCTGATCTTTTTGGTGGTGAACGCCCAGATGGGGTCAAGCTTGCCGCTCACAATCTTCAGCAGGGTATCTGCGGTACAGGTCACCAGCACATCCCTGTCATAATACTCATAGGGCTGGATATTTACTTTGCCGTCCGCGATTTCCAGATAAAAGGCTCCCGCCGCCTCCCCCTCAATATTGAACTGAAACGCCACATGTCCCGGAATCTTGCCGGCATCCGCCTTCTCCGCCAGCTCCTTTACCTGTTTTACCAACTCTTCGTATGTCATGTTCGTCCTCCTGCCATAATATTTTTCGGATATGGGCATGTCCATATCTCTCTTTTAATAATACCTCAAAATTGTCCCGCAGTAAATTCCATAAAAAATAAATTTATGGTATAAATCAGATTGCGGCATTCTAAACCCCCTATCGAAAGAACTCATGCCCACCGTGCTCGAACAGATAGGTGAGATGTCTGTCAAACCATCCCAGCTTGCCGTCGTCGGCATATTTTCTGGCAACGAAATAGAGCGCCCCGTCCGAGATATCCTCTCCCTCCAGGGCACGTCCCACCGCCTCATCGGTCTCCTCGCTGACCTTCACTGTCCAGATGCTCCCGTTAGAGACCGGCGAAAACTGATTCACGCCGTGTTCCTCCTGAAACACCACTTCCCTGACACTGTCCGGGAATTTCTCGCTGGCCACCCGGTTTAAGACCACATTAGCCACCAAAAGCCTTCCCTCCACATCCTGATTGCCCGCCTCCGCCTCCACGATGCGCATCAGGATATCCAAGTCCTCCTCCGCCAGACTGTAGCTGCTGCCGCGCTCCAGAAACTGCACGTCCACCACCCGCTGACCGGAGACAGCGATATCCATGATCCCCATCCTGCCGGCCTCCTTTGTCGCCAACACTCTCTCGTCCATCTTTAATTCACTCGCAGGCATGGAAGCCTGTCTGTTTTGCGAGATGCCTTTTACGCTGAGGGCGCCGAATAACATGATCAGATTCAACACCAGCAGCATGCTTATCGCCTTCTTATACATACTGTTTTCCTCCGATAAACATATGTATGCGGCTTGTTTTTCTTTTATGCTTCATGTTATACTGAAAGCATGAAAAACAAGTCAGGCGAACAGCCAATGAAAGACAAAAGCCAACAGCATACGCGCTTAAAGGGCGTCTATCCCGCACGCAAAAAGGATGGCACCCTTTATTTTCGCGCGTCCCTCACCTACCGCCACAAGCATATCAGCCTGGGAAGCTTTGCCGATGCCCGGACAGCTCACCACGCCTATCTGGAAGGTCAAAGCCTCCTGGCCGACTCTGACATCAGCCTCCTGCAGTATGGCAAGAGCTCCCTTTTGTCTTATGAAAAATGGGTATGCCTGTTGAATTTCAGAGATAACGGCATTTACTTTGGCACTCCGATTTATATGGGAAAGCGGCTGTTTTATTATCATCTGACTCCCTCTCAAATCCTCAAATTTGATTTGGACGATTTATTTTATTTTTCCTCCCACAAAATCATGTGCCGGGGAAATCATTATTTCGTTGCAGACTACGGTATGCAGATTAATCTGGCCTCACGCTACGGCATCAAAAATTACGCGGTGGAGGGCAGGGATTTCCGTTTTCTGAACGGGGATTCCACCGATTTTCGCAGAGAGAATCTGGAGATTTTAAACGCCTACCACGGCGTCCGTCTCACGCAGCAAAAAAACGGACAGTATGTGTATACTGTCCGCATTCATATCCGCGGCGATTATCTGGTGGGGCAATACCATTCTGAGGAGGAAGCGGCCATCGCCTACAATAAGGCCATCGACATTCTCCGCAAAAACGGCGTCCGCAAAAATTATACACCAAACTATATCGAGGGGATGTCTCCCAGCCGCTATGCAGATATCTACACTGCGCTGAAAATCTCTCCCCGGATTGTCAATTACCGCCCGTCTACTTCTCCGAATAATCAATAAAGCTCACATTCAGGCTGGCATATCCCGCTATGCCGTCCACGGAGGCTGATGTGGTATACTGCCACATGGTAAAGCGGTAGGGATAGTCCGGCACATCCTGCAATTGGGACAGCCACACGTCGTATGCGGTGAGCTTGGACATATCAATCTCCTTGATCAGCCACTCCTTATCCCCGTAAATCACGGTCATATAGCCCTCCGCCGCAATGGTGTCCAGAAATGTCTTCGCAATCTCCGTCTTTTCCGCCTTACTCAGGTTCTCAATACGAGCCGTATCATTTTCCACAAAGCCCATATCAAAGGCAACCGGATAGGTAATCCTGTAATCCGCCAGAGCCTCCAGCACCATTGACGCCTCCTCTACAGCCTCCTCCGCCGTGATTGCCTGTGAGGAAAAATAGACGCCCACGTCGAGTCCCGCGTCCCCGGCGCGCTTGATATTGTCCGTGAAATACTCATCCAGCACCAGCTGTCCGGTTCCGTAACCTCTTGCCCCCACCCGGAGCATAACAAAGTCCAGACCGGCTTTTCTTAATTTGACAAAATCCACATAGTCCTCATATTTGGAGATGTCCGCTCCCACATAGGAAATCTGCCGCCCCTCCTCATAGTACTTCATCAGCTCGGACTGGCACACCAGCTTGGTGAAATCATAGTCATGCTTAGGCAGATATGGGCTGATCAAAACCCACTCCTCCTTGCCGTCCCGATTCTTTACCAAGGTGTGCTTCCCGTCGGTGGCAGGGTCGTTTTCTGGCACGGTCTCCGGCTCCGCGGACGGACTCTCCTTTGAAGGCTGCTGCGTGCTCTCCGTCTCCGTTGGCAGGGGATATTTATCCCAGAAATCCAAATCATCCGGCGAGAGTGTACTGCCGGACACCAGCAAAGCCGTGTCGGGATAAACCACTCCTACGCTTGATTCCTCTGTGGCTTCCTCCGTCTCCTTCTTCGCAGCTGTATGGTTTTTATGATTTTGATTGTTCATCAGGAGCACTATGACCAGAATCGCCCCCACAAACAGCGTCACTGCCACTATCGCAGACAGCACGGTGGGCGTCAGAGCGCTGTTATTCTCTTCAAATTCATCCGGCAAACGCATCTGCCATTCTCCTCCTTATAATCGCACGATTGCTTTCTTCGGGCATTTCTCCACACAGACGCCGCAGCCCGTACACTTCTCCTGATCAATCTGAGCGTGGAACTCCGTCACGGTCACCGCCTGAACAGGACAGTTTTTCACGCAGATTCCGCATCCGATGCAGCCCGCCGTACAGGCCTTCATCGTAACCGGCCCCTTGTCCGTAGACTTACATGCCACCTCCGTGGACGCCTGATAAGGAATCAGCGAGATCAGATGCTTCGGGCAGACCTCCACGCATTTCCCACAGGCCTTACACTTCTCCCTGTCCACCACAGCCACGCCGTTTTCCACATGAATCGCGTCAAAAGGACAGACTCTCACACAGCTGCCATAGCCCATACAGCCGCTGTTACAGGTCTTGGGACCGCCCCCGGGCACAAAAGCCATCACGCGGCATTCCTCCACACCACAATAATCGTAATCCACGCCCGCCTTTTCACAGTCGCCCTGACAGTGAACGAAGGCCACCTGCCGCACTGCGCCCGCAGCCTCTACGCCCATGATGGCGGCGATGCGGCTGCCCACCGGCGCGCCGCCCACGGGACAGGCATCCACTGCAGCCTCCCCCTTTGCGATAGCCGCGGCCAGCCCGGAACAGCCCGCATAGCCGCAGCCTCCACAATTATTGCCGGGAAGCGCTGCGAGCACAGCTTCCTCCCGCTCATCCACTTCCACCTTGAATTTCAAACCTGCAACTCCCAGAAAGAGTCCTACAAAAATCCCCACAAAGCCCACTACGGCAGCCGCAGCAATAATTCCCGTCACACTCATCCTTGTCACACTCCCAACTATAATAGTCCCGAGAAACCACAGAAGGCAATAGCCATCAATCCCGCTGTCAGAAGAACCGTGGGCATACCCTGAAACGCCTTGGGGACATCATTGTACTCCATCTTCTCCCGCAGACCTGCCAGGATCACAATGGCAATGGTAAAGCCTACGGCAGTGCCGAAACCGTTCAAAATCCCGGTGAGGATCCCATACTCCCGCTGCACATTCGTGAGAGCTACACCCAGCACCGCACAGTTCGTGGTGATGAGGGGCAGATAGACCCCCAGCGACTCGTAGAGCCCGGGCATGTACCTGCGCAGGAACATCTCCACAAACTGTACCAGCGCCGCAATCACCAGAATGAACACAATGGTCTGCAGATACTCGATGCCAAGCTTTTGCAGCACAAATTTATATATCAGCCCCGCCACGGCACTGGCAAGCGTGATGACAAAAATCACCGCCGTCCCCATGCCCGCCGCCGTCTTAATCTTCTTTGAGACGCCCAAAAAAGGGCAGAGTCCCAAAAACTGGCTCAACACCACATTGCTCACCAGAGAGGAGCTGATCAAAATAACCAGAAGTTCTTTTATATTGCCCATTTATTTCTCCTCCTCTTCCAGTTCAATTATAGTCAGGGCATCCTCGTCGGATGTGTCGCCGCGGAATTTATCGTCATAAAATCTGCCGTGCCCGGCACATCCGCTGACGCCGCATGCCGCACAGTTCTGCACACAGCCTACGGGGAGCGGCTCCTGCGCCGAATCAGGATTCCCAACACCTGCAGCGGACAAGCCCCCGGCGGCAGAGCCCTCCGAAGCTACCCTCTGCGCGCGGGCGCGGCTCTTTTCCTTCCATACATTTTGGAGCGCAGTCAGTCCCGCCAGCACGAAGAAGGCTCCCGGCGCAAGACCGAAGATACTGATGGGCGTAAAGCTCTCCGGCAGAATCTCCATGCCGAACAGCTTTCCGGCTCCCAACAGCTCCCGCACGGCTCCGATGCAGGTCAGCGCCACGGAAAATCCAAGCCCCATGCCCAGACCGTCAAACAGCGATGCGATGGCGGAATGAGAGTAGGCATAGCTCTCCGCCCTTCCCAAAATGATACAGTTCACCACAATCAGGGGAATATAAACTCCCAGCGACTTGTTCAGCTCCGGGAGATAGGCCTCGAGCAAAAGCTGTACAATCGTCACAAAAGAAGCAATGATCACAATAAATGCGGGAATGCGCACCCTCCCGGGGATCACCTTTCTGAGCAGGGAGATCATCAGATTGCTCAGCATCAGCACCGCCGTGGTGGTCAGCCCCATGCCCAGACCGTTGACGGCGGACACCGTCACCGCCAGAGTGGGACACATGCCCAGCATCAGCACAAAGGTGGGATTTTCCCTGACCAGTCCGTTATAAAGTCTCTCCGCAGGTTTATCTGCGGTCAGCCCTCTGTCACTCATGCACGCCACCTCCCTGCAACAAAGTCTGCGCCGCCTTCAGCGCGCCGTTCACCGCACTTACCACGGCCTTGGTGGTAATGGTGGCTGCGCTGATGGCATCCACCTCGGAATCCGTCCTGCTCCCCGTCTTGGTATAAGAAAACTGCTCCACCCGCTTCCCCGCAAATTGCGGCGCAAGCACCTTGGGAGCCTCCATGCCAAGCCCTGCGGTCTCCGAGATATCCAGAATAGACACCCCGCCCACGGTTCCGTCCACAGCCACGCCCACATAGAGCACAATGTCTCCGCCATAGCCCTGAGTGGAAGCGGCTTCCACCACATAGCCCAAAAACTGTCCGTCCGAGTCCAACGCTTCATACACAGAACCAAGCTCCACGCCCTGGGGCAGCTCCAGTCCCTCAAGCTCCGCCGAAAGCACAAGCTCCCGAAACTCCGAGTTCTGTTCTCCGGGGAACACTGCCGCGCACGCCTCCTGCACCGCCTTCTCCTGCTGAACGCGGATGGGCTCCTTGGTCAGCTCATACACAAAGCCCAGCAAAATGCCGGAAAGCAATGTGATGGCAAACAAAATACCGGCTTCCTTCCACATCACCGCCACATCCGATTTACGATTCATGGGCTTTCCCTCCCTTCCTGCAGCCGAAGGCTCTGGGTCTGGTAACCTTCTCAATCAGGGGCACCAGGAGATTACCTAAAATAATCGCATAGGAAACGCCCTCCGCCCCGGGGCCGAAGATACGGAAAATCCCCGTCATAATGCCCAGAAAAATGCCGAACACATATTGTCCCTTCACCGTGACAGGCCTGGTCACATAGTCTGTCGCCATGAAGAAGGCGCCCAGCATCAGTCCGCCGCCCGCAAGCTGCGCCGACAGGTAGGCAGGTTCAAATCCTCTCCCGCCAAAAAGACCCACAAAGAGCACAAACGAGACCAGATAGCTTCCGGGCACCCGCAAATCGATAATCCCCAGCAGCAGTAGAATACAGGCTCCCGCCACAATGGCAATCACGGAAGTCTCGCCGATGGTTCCGCCGACGCGCCCCACGATCATGTTCATCACATTCACGCTCTCCCCCGCCTTTAACGCCGCAAGCGGAGTCGCCCCCGTGTACGCGTCCCATGTGATGCCGGCAAAGGAGCCGCCCGCCGAGGAAAAGTCCGTCATCTGTTTCGGAAAAGAAATCAATAGAAAGCATCTGCCCGCCAGAGCAGGATTCATAAAATTCTGCCCCAGACCGCCAAATAATAATTTCGCCACCAAAATGGCAAACACACCGCCCAGCGCCGCCATCCACAGCGGCAGGCTCACCGGCAGATTCAGCGCCAGCAAAAGCCCGGTGACCACCGCGGACAAATCCGTTATGGTGGTTTTCTTCCGCCAGAGCCCGTAAAGCCCTTCCGTGATCACGGTGGAGGCCACCGTCACGCCAATCACCGCCATTGCGCGCGGCCCGAAGTGATAGATGCCATAGCCCGCGGCGGGCAGAAGCGCAAGCACTACGGCCAGCATAATGCCGGAGGTGCTCACCCGGGAGCGGATATGGGGATTCGACGAAACCTTAAGCATTTTCTTCTCTTCGCGCATACTGCCCCTCCTACTTCTTTTTCTTTTTGGCAAGCAAAAGCTTGCGCATGGATTTTATTTCCTGCGTGAGCGGACGTCTGGCGGGACAGATATAACTGCAGCAGCCGCACTCGCAGCATTCCATTCCGTTGTTCTCCAGAAAGCCCTCCTCGTCAAAATGCTCCGCACAGTCCGCAAGTCTGCTGGGCATCACTCTCCCCGGACACACCTCCAGACAGCGCCCGCAGTTGATGCAGGGTCCCGGCTCCATGGCGGAGACCTCATCCCTTGACAGGGCAAGCAGCGCCGTCGCCGTCTTGGTAGTCGGAATATTTAAGTCAAACAGCGCCATTCCCATCATGGGTCCGCCGCAGATCACCTTCTCCGGCTGCACGCGGAAACCGCCCGCCACATCCAGCAGTTCCTGATAGCTCATACCGATGCGCACACGGTAATTGCAGGGGTTCTTCATGGCGTCCCCCGTCAGGGTCACGATGCGCTCCGTCAGAGGTCTGCCCTCCGCCACCGCGCGATACACCGCCACCATGGTGTCCACATTGTTCACCACGCATCCCACATCCGCCGGCAGCATGGTGGAATTAATCTTCCGCCCCGTGGTTGCATAAATCAAAAGCCTCTCGCCGCCTTGGGGATATTTGGTCGCCAGCGCCTTGACACTGATCCGCTTCTCATCCTTTGTCAGCTCCCGCAGAAGCCTGATACAGTCCGGCTTGTTGTCCTCCACCGCCAGGATTCCCTGAGCATTGTCGAAGAGCTGCAGGATCACCTTCATGCCGCCGATTAATTTTTCCGGCTCCTCCAGCATTCTCCTGTAATCACTGGTCAGATAAGGCTCGCACTCCGCGCAGTTGGCAATCACATAATCGATTTTTTCCGGTTTCGGCGGCGCAAGCTTCACATGAGTGGGAAATCCCGCTCCGCCCATACCTACGATTCCCGCGTCCCGCACGGCAGCCAGAATCTCTTCCTTCGTCAGCTCCTCCAAGGGCTTTACCGCAGCCGCGGGCAGCTCCTCATAAAGTCTGTCATTGTCGAGAACGATGCTCATCACCATATCTCCCGACGCCACCCGTCTGGGCTCGATACTCTTTACGGTTCCCGACACGGACGCAAAGACCGGCGCGGACACAAAACCGCCGCTCTCAGCAATCATCTGCCCGGCAAGCACCCGGTCGCCCTTCTGCACAATGGGCTTTGCCGGCGCACCGATATGCTGCGACAGAGGATACACCATTTCTCCCTCGGGAAGCACGTCCCGGATGGGCTTATCCCTGGACAAATCCTTTCCGTCATAGGGGTGAATGCCTCCCACAAAAGTCAACTTCGCCATCGCTTCTTCCTTTCACGACAAAATTCATCGATAACTAACTTAATTTTACTATCTTTTGACTAAAATAGCTACTACAAAATTTGGATTATCTGTGCTATAATCACTATGTGGTTTATAACTCAAAAATGATGAGGACAAATATTATGAGAATCTACAGAGATACGATAGAAAATTTTCAGATTGCATATCCTTTGGAAAAGCTGGCTCCCGCGGAGAGCACATTGTTTCTGGATATTGAGACCACCGGCTTTACCGCGCGGTCTTCCTACCTGTATATGATCGGCTGTGCCTATTATCAGGCGGGGCGCTGGCAGACCATACAGTGGCTGGCGGAAAACTATGAGCAGGAGGCTGATATCCTGCAGGCATTCTTTGAATTTGCCGCTATGTACCGCTATCTCGTGCATTTTAACGGCAATAATTTTGATCTGCCCTTCCTCATCCAGAAATGTGAGCGTCTGGGGATTCCCCACTGCTTTGACGCCTTTGCGGGAATTGACCTCTACAGGCGCATCGCTCCCTGCAAGGCGCTGTTAAAGCTTCCGAACTGCAAGCAGAAAACGCTGGAGCAGTTCCTCGGCACAGACCGCGAGGATGTATTCTCCGGCGGAGAGCTGATCGGCATTTATCTGGACTACGTCAAATCACCCAATGAGTTTTCCGAGAAATCCCTGCTTCTGCACAATTCCGACGACCTCAAGGGTATGCTGGACATCCTCCCCATGCTTGCCTACAGCGATATGCTGGAGGATTCCGCCATCCGCGCGAAAAAGGTACAGGCAAATTCCTATCGGGACATGCGCGGCAACAGCCGCAGGGAGCTTCTGATCAGCGTCACGCTCCCCACCCCGCTGCCAAAAGCGATATCTGCCGCCGCGGACGGCTGCTATTTCAGGGGCGAGGGCGATGAGGCCACCATCAAGGTGCCTATCTTTGACGGAGAATTAAAATATTTTTATTCCAACTATAAAGACTATTATTATCTTCCCGCGGAGGACACTGCTCTGCACAAATCCGTGTCCGGCTTCGTGGACAAGCAGCACCGCATTCCGGCGTCCGCCGCCAACTGCTATACCCGGAAGGTGTCCAGCTACCTGCCCCAGTGGGACGGTGAATTTCAGCCCTATTTCAAACAGGATTACAAGAGCAATGCGCTCTTTTTTGAGCTGACGGACGATTTAAAGCGGGATCGCGCGGCGTTTTCCGCCTATGCGAATCAAGTCATACAGATGATTGCGTCCTCCTGTTGAAAACTGCCGCAAATCATGCCGGGGAATCAAAAAGGAAAGTATTGTCTGAAACGCAAAAAATCGCAAAAAAATAAAAAGGACGGACATATCTGCATCAACGGGATGTCCGTCCTTTTTCTTTTTTCAGTTTTTCTTTTTTCAGTTTTTCTTTTTTCAGTTTTTCTTTTTTCAGTTTTTCTTTTTCTGTCCCAATTGACCTCTGCCATCCGTCAGGGTCTCTGGTAAAAGAAGGAATTTCTTCTGTCGAAGCCAATCTCCTTGTAGTTGATGATCTGCTCCGTGCTGCCGATAAACAACAGCCCGCCCTTTGCCAGCGAGGTGTTAAACTTGCGGAAAACGCCGTCCTTTGCCTCCTCTGTGAAGTAAATCAACACATTCCGGCACACAATCAGATGGCAATCTGTCAAATATGTATCTTTCAACAGATTATGTTCCCTGAACTCCACCCTTGCCTTGATCTCATCTGCAATCTTATAGGAGGGACCCACCTGCGTAAAATATTTGCGCTTCATATCGGCGGGTACGGCGGCAATACTCTTTTCGGCATACAGCCCTACCTTTGCCTTTGCAATCACCTGCTTATCCAGATCCGTGGCGATAATCTTAATCTGGTTCAGCGGAATATGCTTGGACAGAGCCATCACCAGAGAATAGGGCTCGTCTCCGGTGGAACATGCCGCGCTCCATATTTTTAAATTCTTTCCGAAGCGCCCGATCAGCTCCGGTATCACCGTCTCGTCCAGAATCTTCCACTGCTCAGGATTCCTGTAAAATTCAGAGACATTGATGGTTATATAGTTGACAAATTCTTCAAAATAAGTCTTATCACTTCTCAGCGACTTGACATACTGGTCATAGCCCTTGATCCCGTGCTTTGCAATCAGAGTGTCAATACGCCGCTTCATCTGCTTTTCCTTATAGCTGTTTAAATCGATTGTGGTCAGTGCCATGATTTCTCTTTTGAAATATTCGTAATCATATGTCATGATCATGCCACCCCCTGATTATTCAGTCTTACCAGCATTACTCTTCCTCAGCTGCCTCGGCTGCAATCACCGCATCGATATCAACAGATACCACATCGGCATCGGAATCCTCAGCCTGTTCCTCCGCAGCTTCAGGAGCAAAGGTCGCCTTGATACTCAGGGAAATCTTTCTGTCAGCCTCGTTGAAGTCCACAATCTTAGCTGTCACCTCATCGCCCACACTCAGCACATCGGAAGGTTTCTCCACATGTTCCCTGGCAATCTGAGACACATGAAGCAATGCGTCCACGCCGGGCTCCAGCTCCACAAAAGCTCCGAAGTCCGTCATTCTCGCAACCTTGCCGGTCACGACATTGCCCACGGCATACTTGCTGGAAGCATCCTTCCAGGGATTTGCATCGTCAAACTTCAGAGAAAGCGCAATCTTACTGCCGCTGATCTCCTTGATCAGGACATTGAGCTTATCGCCCACCTTAAACATTTTCTTGGGATGCTCCACTCTGCCCCAGCTCATCTCGGAGATGTGAAGCAGACCGTCTGCGCCGCCCAGATCGATAAAGGCGCCGAAGTCCGTCACGTTCTTGACAACGCCCTCCACGATGTCGCCCTCCTTGATCCTCTCGAAGAGTTCCTTCTGGAGCTCCGCCTTTCTCGCGGCAACCAGCTGTCTGCGGTCGCCGATATATCTTCTCCTCTTGGGATTGTACTCGCTGATTACAAACTCAATCTCCTGACCCGCATACTTGGTCAGATCCTTCTCGTATGTGTCGGACACCAAGCTGGCAGGGATAAAAATCCGAACCTCCTCCACGATCACGCTCAGTCCACCATCGAGCACCTGTGCGACCGGTGCGGTGAGAACCTCTTTATTGTTGTAGGCCTCCTCGATCCTCTTGCTGCCGCGGTCTGCAGCGAGACGCTTATAGGTCAGCAGCACCTGTCCCTCTCCGTCGTTTACCTTCAGGATCTTAACTTCCATGGTGTCGCCGACTTTGGCTACAGTGGTCAGATCAACGCTTGAATCATTCGTGTATTCGTTCTTGCTCAGAATACCGTCTGACTTGTATCCGATGTTCAGGATGATCTCATCCGGTTTTACATCGATGACTGTGCCTGTGACTACCTCTCCTGCGTGTATTGTTTTTAAAGATTCTTCCAACATTTGTTCAAAAGTTAATTCTGACATAATTTTGAACCTCCTCGATTAAATTATTGGGGGTGGAAGCCCCCGCTGTAATACCCACCAGTCGAACGGCTTTAGGTAGTTCTAAATGCAGGTCATCCAGTGTCTGTATAAAATAGGTGTGCGCACATTCTCTGCTGCAGATTTCATACAGCTTCCTCGAATTGGAGCTGTGCCTTCCGCCTATTACAATCATTACGTCCGCCTCCGCCGCAAGAGCCTGCGCGGAGCGCTGTCGTTCCTCCGTTGCATTGCAGATAGTACTCACGATATTATCATTGTAACCTTTTTTACGAAAAATTTCAACTATAGATTGAAATTTATTGTAGTTAAATGTCGTTTGAGAGACAAGACATACCTGTCTCCCCTCCTCTGGGACAAAGCGCTCCGCCTCCTCCTCGGTCTCAAGCACGGTCACCGAGCCAACACACCAGCCGCGGATTCCCTCCACCTCCGGGTGACCGGGATTTCCCGCAATGACAACGTGCATGCCCTGCTCCCCCGCCTTCTCCACAATGCGATGGATCCGCTTCACAAACGGGCAGGTGGCATCGATGCATTCCAGTCCGTTTTGCTCCATGAGCTCCTGAGTCCGTCTGGGGATTCCGTGCGCCCGGATAATGATCGCCGGCCGGGCAGCTTCTCCCTCCGCCGCTTTCCCCGCAGCCTTCGCGCACGCGTCAATCCCCTCCTGTCCTTCTATCACACGGACGCCCTTCTCCTCCAGCTTTCGGACAACTTCCTCGTTATGGACAATGGGGCCATAGGTATAAATAGTCTTCCCCGTTTCTATCTGCTCATACACGGTATCTATGGCGCGCTTTACGCCAAAACAAAAACCTGCGCACTCGGCAAGCTTCACTTCCATAATGCCGCTCCTCATTTTCTTTTTATCGAATTTTGTTTTATTGAATTCTTTATTGTCTGCACAGACTAAGGATGTGCTCAATCACTTCATCCACCGTCATGTCCGAGCTGTCCACCATCACCGCGTCCTCTGCACGGCGCAGCGGGGAATGTTCTCTATGCATGTCCCGGTAATCCCTGTCCTCAATATCCTCTTGGATTTTCTGCAGGTCACAGGAGAGCCCTTTCGCTGCAAGCTCATCATATCGGCGTTTTGCCCGCACTCTGCTGTCAGCTGTGAGATATATTTTCACCGGAGCGTCCGGCAGCACACAGGTTCCGATATCCCGCCCGTCCATCACACAGTCCGCCTTTGCCGCAAGCGCCTGCTGCAGCTCCACAAGCTTCGCCCGCACCGCGGGCTGCACACTGACTGCGGAGGCCATGTTGCCCACCTCCTCGGTGCGCAGACGGGAGCTGACATTCTCCCCGTTCAGATAGACCACCTGCTCGCTGCCCTCGTAGGCGATGGTGATATCCGCCTCCCTGCACTTATCGCTCACCGCGTCCGCGTCCGCAGGATCCACACCCTCCCTGAGCATGAAAAGAGCCATGGCGCGATACATGGCGCCCGTATCCACATAAATCAACCGAAGCTTTTGGGCTATCGCTCTGGCAATCGTGCTCTTCCCTGCCCCTGCCGGGCCGTCAATCGCTATATTATATCGCATTGCATTCCCTCTTTTCTCTGCGCAGACACCTGTCCCGCTCTGTCATCTGCCAGCATTATAGCATGATTCTCACGCCTTTTACAGTTAAATTTTTATTAATAAGTTTTCATAAACCGGCCGCGCTCTCCCCCGCCAGATGTCCGGTGGACCAGGCAATCTGCAGATTAAAGCCGCCTGTGTGCGCATCCAAGTCCAGAACCTCCCCCGCAAAATAGAGCCCGGAAACCAGCCTGGACTCCATGGTCGAGGGATTGATGTCCTTCACGGACACGCCGCCCTGGGTGATGATGGCCTCCGCATAGGAACGGGTGCCCGTGACAGTGAGGGGGAGATTCTTGATCAGCGTCACAAAGCTCCTGCGCTCCTGTCTGGTGATCTCATGCACCCGTTTTTCCCCGTCGATGTCCGAGAGCATCACCATCACCGGAATCAGCCTGGACGGGAAAAGTCCGCCCAGCGCATTCTTAAAACTTTTATTTTGCTGCTCCTCAAAATCCCGCAGTATCCTTCTGTCCAGCTGCTCCTCCGCGAGCGCAGGCTTTAAGTCCAGATACAGCCTTGCCAGCTCCGCCGCAGCCTTCCCCTTTCCCGTATATGCCTGTCCCAGATAACAGCTTGCAGTGAGGACAAGCGGACCGCTGACCCCAAAATGCGTGAACAGAAGCTCACCCTGCTCCCTGTAAAGCTCCCGCTTCCCGCTCATCAGCCGAAGCTCCACATTCCTCAGAGACAATCCCATCAAATCCCTGCACCAGTCCTCCGCCGCCTCCAGCGGCACCAGCGAGGGTCTGCAGACGGTCAGCCTGTGACCGGTCTCCTGTGCAAACCGCATTCCATCCCCGGTGGAACCGGTGGACGCATAGGACAGTCCCCCGGTACATACGATCACCGCGTCCGCCAAAATGCGCTGCCCGTCCCGCAGCTCCACGCCCCTGATCCGGCTCTGTGCGGGCGCTTCCCCAGTCTCCCACACAAGGCTCTTTACCTCTGTGTTCAGCCGAAGCTCCACGCCCCGCCTTTGCAGCATCCGCCGAAACGCCGCTATCACATCCGAGGAGTGGTCGGACACGGGAAACACTCTCTCCCCCCGCTCTGTCTTCAGCGGGCAGCCCGCCTGCTCCAAAAACGCCATGAGCGCCTGATTGTCAAAACCATAAAAAGCGCTGTAGAGGAATTTGCGATTGGTGCATACATTTGCAAGCAGCGTCTCCATATCCGCCGCATTGGTCACATTACAGCGACCCTTTCCGGTGATAAAAAGCTTTTTGCCCAACTTCTCGTTTTTCTCCAATAAAATAACGTGGCGCCCGGGCTTTGACGCGGCAAACGCCGCCATCATCCCCGCTGCACCACCGCCGATCACAAGGATTTCACTCATTTTAATCTTCCCGTCTCAACGAATAATTTAACATGGGCTCGTCGTCGATAAAGTTAATTTCATCATTCAGATAAACCTGATAATTGTTCCAGGTCTCCTCCAGCATCTCCAGATTCCGCTTCACCTCCTGGGGACGCTTTAAGCACATTGCAACCACCAGCGCATTGATAACGCTGAGAGGCGCAACCAGCGAGTCCACGATTGAGACCATATCGCTGCGCGCCAGCAGATTGCAGGAGGAATACAGATTCATGGGCGAATGGATGCTGTCAGTGATTGCAATCACCTTCGCGTTCCTGTCATTTGCAAACTCCATGGCCTTGAGCGTTCTCATGGAATATCTGGGAAAACTGATGCCGATAAAGCAGTCCCGCTCGTTTATGTGGATCATCTGCTCAAAGGTCTCGCTGACGCTTGTGGTGTTTAAAAGTATCACATTTCCCCTGATCATATTCAGGTAAAACTGCAGAAAACCCGCCAGCGGCTCATTGCTGCGCAGTCCCATGACATACACATTCTCCGCCTCCAGAATGGTGGTCACCGCACTCTCAAAGGCCGCCGCATCCAGATTGTCAATGGTATGCTGCAGCTTCTCCATATCCGCGTTCATCACGGAAGTCAGTATCTCCGACTGAGAGCTCTTGCCGTACTTGGCATCCATCCGCTGAACGCTGTTTAGCTTCCCCTTCACACAGTCCTCCAGCGCTTTCTGCAATTGGGGATAACCGTCATAACCGATGCTCATGGCAAAACGCACCACCGTGGACTCACTGATGCCCAGAGTCTCCCCCAGCTTCGCCGCCGTCATAAACACCGCCTGGTCGTAATGTTCCGAAACATAATTGGCAATCACCTTATGGCTCTTGCTCATCTTTGAATATCGCTCGCTAATCCTGCTCAGTATATCATATTGCTGAATCATACTCGTCCTTATCCCATCCGCCTGCCCCGGCAGGCCTCAAATCCCCAGCAGCTCCCCGCTACACGCCGGCAAACGCGCGATAGGAATCCTCCAAAAGTTCCATGGTCTCTCTGTCCGAGAGGTCATAATCCCCCGTGAGACTCATACATGCCGCCCCGTGGATAAAAAGCCACATCTTCATAAACAGATCCCCGGGCGCCGAACAGCCGGCCTCTTTTGCCAGAGCAATCTCATACACCACATTGCCCTCGGCGCCGTTTAAGAGCTCATACATGCTCTTTCGTTTAACCGAAGCGCCCTCCACGCCGTTTCCGTCCGCCAGAAAGAGCAGATCAAACAGATGCCGCTCCTCCCGCGCAAACGCTATGTACGCCATGCCGAGATTGGAAAAAGGAGCCTTTCCCACCCTTGGATAAAGACTGTAATAATCCTGAAAAAAAGTCGAAGCCCTCTGATATACCGCATCCCAGAGCTCCTCCATATTCTTGTACACTCTGAAAATGGGCTGAGTAGAGCACCCCGCCCTGGCTGCAACCTTCCTTGCCGTCACATTGGCAAAGCCCTCCTGCCTTGTCATCTCAAAAGCAGTGTCTAATATCATTTGAATGGTGATGGATTCCTTGCGAGCCATAGTCCCTCTTCCCGTTCCCCTGCCGTGCGCAGGGCAAACTTTTTTCTATCTGCATATATGATATCTGTATGCTGTATGCCAATTTAGAACTAAGTACAAGAACACTTGTTATTTTACAGTCGAAAAAACAGACTTGTCAAGTACTACATCTAGTGGCTGGGCGCTCGCTCAAATCTAGCCTCCTCTGTCATTTCAAAATTTCAGCCAGATAATGCTCCTCACTTTTATGCGCATGATTTTTCTGCTTATACTCACGAATCGCGCTGACTAATTTGGATACATCCCTGCCATAATATGCTTCATAAAATTTTGTGTCCCCTTTATAATTATTCCTGTTCCATGAGATATTCTCTTTTGCATACTCCTTCGGTTGTATATGCGATTTTATTTTTTCCTTTTCATATTCCCGATAAAGTCCCTCAGACAGAATCAGCAGGACTTCCAGTTCCGGAAGGGTACAGTATTTTGTCACACTTTTAATCTGTGTTCCAAACTCTTTTGGAATCACAAGTTTATCCCCCTGCTTATCTCCTATTCGCCAAATCTCGGTCTCCCCGTTATACATGCGGAGCTGCCCCATCACCATGGCAGATTTATGTATCTGGCGGGCATGATAGGACACCCGCCCGATTAAGTCATCAGGACTCACGATTAATTTCTCATGCTCCAGCAAAATATCAATAATCTTCTTTTCATTAGGTCCCTCGCACAAAATCAGATATTTCATTGCATCAATTCCTTTTTTAATTCCATCAGCGCCTCATAATTGACTGCCGTATCATATGCATTCTGATAAAACTTTTTACTTTTCAGCAGCTCCGGGCGAAAACCATAAACCTCATACATATTATCGATTTCTATCTTTTCCCTCGAATGAGTCACCCAGATATTGTCGCTGCGGTTGAACAAATCCAGCAATTCGCAATAATGAGTGGAAAAAATCAATGTGGCATTTTTTTTGTTGACCTGTTTATCCTTGTAGAGCATGATCAGATTCTCCACAAGAGTTCGGTGAAAATGATTCTCTATCTCATCCACCAGCAGATCAAAACCCATTTTTAAAGACAAGACTGCCAAAATATATAAATTAAAGCCTTTGGTTGTCCCGCTGGACAAAAATCGAAACAACTCACTGCTGGAATAACTCCTCTCTATTCCCTGATATCGCAGAGAATAATGTGTTTCATCTATCTGCTTCAGCTCTGTGATATTGCTGTCAAAGATCTTCATGATACTGCCGACATATCTGCGGTCCAACCGCATCAGTTCCATCAATTTGTATCCTGTATCATAGCTCTCCGGCCTCTCCTTTGAAGCCTCATAATAAATCTCCCGTACCATCGCCTTTTTCAATACAAAGTAAAGAATGGAAAAATCCTCCGGAACGTCCCCTTCTATCCCCGTCTGTGGCTCCCATTCATCCGCATAGAGCTGCCGCAGCTTGGATTTATAGTATTTTTTACGATATAATTTCTGATTTTTGAACCTTGCTCTGTCCTCCAGATTCTCTGTATTATCCAAATCTGTCAGATACCGATAGAGATATCCCTCATGATAAAAAATAATTTCAAGCGCTACCCCCTGATAGCTGCATTCCTTTCCGCCTAACCTGAAGGTGCTCAGAATATCATAACACCAGTCCAACAGTTCCAGCGCAGAGGTCTTGCCGGAGGCATTTTTCCCCACAATCCCCACTGTGCTGTATACATACAGATCCTCATCTATCTCCAGCAATTCATACTCTTTATCTTCACTGGTTTTTTTTGATTTTGCAAGCAGATCGATCATAAATCCATCCGCACAGTTTTTAAATCCGTTTGCCCTGACTCTCAATAATTTCATAAATTTATACACCTCCTGCCGGCTTCAGCATGTACTCATACAGCTAATGTCCTTCCGCTAAAAATATAGTCTCTTAAACTGCTATATTCTATATTATCACCAAATTGTAGATTTTAAAACATCTTTTTTGTTTATTTTTGATTTTGATTTGTATACAATTTGATTTACCTCAGGCACTCCGCTGCAAATTTCCCGCTGGCGGCGGCCATGGGCAGACCTCCGTTCGTAGAAAGCCACTGGCTTGCTATCAGGACATTGCGCAGCCCTCTGACCCGATTTTTTGCGGTAAGACTCTTGTAACCCTTCTGTTCAAAGAAGCTCATATAGGCTCCCTTGTAGGCGCCGCACCACTTCGTAAAAGTCATGGGCGAATAGGCTCCCAGGAAGATCAGACGGCCTCTGAGCAGAGGATACCTGCTCTCCATGCGGCTCTGCAATTCCTTCACAATGCGCTCTTTTTCAGCGTTATAACCCTCCCTGTCCTCATAGAGTCCGCTCCAGTATTCATAATCAGCCTCATCCTGCAAAATATTGCACTGAATGACTCTTTTGTCCGCCGGGAACAGCTCCGGGTCATAATCATAAAAACGCATCCCCATATGATCAAGCTCCTGTCTGCCCACGCGAAAGCTGTCGCAGGCAAACACGGTACTCCCACTCTCCACGCCGCAGTCCTCCCCGCCAATCACGCCGAATGCCGCCTGAAAACCGGAGGCAACCCGATATCCGTCACGGGTCTCGTACATCCTTCTCAGCCTTTTATCCATATATCGCTTATCCAATAGCCTGCCAAATGTCACGGCAGTGTCCGTGGCGCAGATTACCGCATCGCAGGAAACGATGCTGCCATCCGAAAAAGCCACCGCCTCCGCACGGCCTCCCCGGATGTCAATGCGCTCAGCGGGCATCCTGGTGTGGAGCTTCCCGCCCAGCGACTCAAAACGCTGCACGATGCGCCGTATCATTCCCACGGAACCGCCCAGAGGGATCCCTGCCGTCCCGCCGGTATAAAATCCATAAGATGAAAGCAGCGTTATCGCCTTGTAGGAGGTATTCATATAGCACTGCATCATCTCCCGGACATTAGCATTCCGAAAGCGCGCTGCCAGATCCGCAATGGTATCGTCCCCATACTCCCGGATAACCTCCCCCATCTTTGCCATGGTCATGCCGAATCGCATATACTCTATAAAATTCATCTCCGCGGGAGACTTTTCGCAGGGCACCCTCACACACTCGGCACACTTCACACTGTCAAAAAATTTATTCAGCTCCCCCGCATCCTCCGGCGCCATGTCCAGAAACTCCCGCCGCGCCTTCTCGATGTCGCGCCAGAAATGCAGCGGCTTTGTGTCCGTTTCCAGCTTATAAAAATAAGGCTCCCGATAAATTTGAGTGTCACTATCTATAGCGCCCAGATTTATCCAGAGCTCATTCAGCGCATCCTCCCTGCGGCAGCCTGTCAGCCAGTGAATGCAATTATCGATATGATACCCCTGCCTGTCCCAGCCGGTACACTCGCCGCCCGCCACGGCATTCTTCTCGTATAGCTCCACAGAAAATCCCTTCTGCAATGCATGGATTCCCGCGGACAGCCCCGCAATACCGCCGCCGATCACCAGCACCTTTTTCGTCTTATAATCCATTTTCATTCTCCCCTTCTTAACAAAATCCCCATGAGCCACTCAGCCCGGGGCAGCGCCCCGCCGTCCGCATACATCTCGGGTGTTGCGGCAAGCTGCTCCATAATCCCCTGCACGCTGCTCCAGAAGGTAAAGGATAGCAAATGGGCATCGCCCTCTCTGAAATACCCCCGACGCTGTCCCTCCTCTATTATTTTTGCAGACTGCTCAATCTGATCAATCCCCATGGCAATCTCCCTGACATGCGGCGGAATGCCCTCGCTCCGCCTTGCCTGTGCCATCAGCACAAACATCTGAAATACCCACGGTTGCCCGCTGACATAGCCAAACAGCGCATTCAGAAATCCCTCAAAATACTCCGCCGGATTTTGATATGGGAACTCCCCCGGCATATTCGTGTAGGCCGCCCCCATCCGCACCAGCTCCTCATAAAGCTGCTCCTTGGAATCAAAATAATGAAACATAAGCCCTGTGCTCATATCGGCGGCCTTCGCAATATCACCGATTTTCGTATCGGAGTATCCCTTTTTTGCAAACAGCTCCAATGCCCTGAAAAGTATCTGCTGCCTGCGCTGCTCTCTCTGCTCTTCTCTGAGTGTCATTCCGTCTCCTCTCTAAATAGGTTGAATATATTTTCATTGAATCCATATTCAATATATTAATCCAAAACCTGACCTCTGTCAAGCAGAGCATGCTCCGCCGTTTGGGCAATATTGCAGCCGATATTACGGCTGATATTTCCGACGATTTCCAACTAAACAGCAGCTGAATATTTTCCCCCTCTTGTAATCAAAAACCGCTTATTGTATAATAAACTCTCTGCTCAACACAATAAAAGGATTGTAAGAAATTTGTAAGAAACAGTTTATGTAATTTGTAAAAAAATGCGTGTATGCTGAAAACAGCTCAAAGATACGGTTCCATACAAATTACATGCCTCTTATGCGGCGGAATGCGAGGGAAACATGGGCGAATGCATACTGGTTGTAGATGATGACAGGGCGATTGTAAAAGCCCTCGGTATTCTGTTGGAAAGCGAAGGATATGAAGTGCTGAAGGCTTACGATGGCCTGCAGGCACTGGACATTCTGTCCACGCGTCAGGTCAGGCTGGTTCTGATCGATGTGATGATGCCAAAGCTGGACGGCTTATCCGCCATCATGCGCATTCGCGAGAAACAGAATATCCCGATCATCGTGTTGAGCGCCAAGAGCGAGGATACGGACAAAATACTGGGGTTATCCATGGGTGCGGACGATTATGTGGCCAAGCCCTTTAATCCTCAGGAGCTGGCAGCCCGGGTGAAAAGCCAGCTCCGCCGTTATACTCTTCTTGGCGATATCCATGCCGGAAGTCGATCCGATGAAATCAAAAACGGGCGTCTGCTCTACCGCACGGACGAGCGGGTGCTCTATGCAGACGGAGAAGCAGTCCGGCTGACCGCCACAGAGACCAGGATTATAGATCTGCTCATGCGGAATCTGGGGCGCGTATTCCCGGCAGAGGAAATCTACCGCAGAGTGTGGGAGGAGGACGCCTTTGCATCCGAAAACACCGTTATGGTACACATCAGGCGCATTCGAGAAAAGCTGGAACTGAATCCAAAAGAGCCAGAATATTTAAAGGTGGTGTGGGGCATTGGATACAAAATGGAAAAACAGGAAAAATGTAATTAGTTTTTTGATCTTTTTTATCGGCGTCAGCCTGGTGCTGGGAAGTATGGTGAACATCCTGCAGGATGGGCATGGCGAATCAATACCAAAGTACGCAGAACGAATATTTGCGGACGACTATCAGGAGAGCAGGGAATTTCGCAATTATGTGGCAAACCGTCTGGAAAACTTTCTGGCGATGGCCACAAACTCATTTGGTTATTCATTTGGCTATGGCGATTACTCAACAGAGGCTATTGGGGAAGGTACCGCCACAACCGCAATAGTCTATGATGACGACTATTATCAATACGCTTACCACAACTACTACGATGAAGCGTATGAGCAGGATTACCCTGACGAAAAAGCTCTCACCCTCACGGAGGAGCAGCTGGCTGAAAAACGCCAAAAAGCTGCGCAGAAATACCATGACAATATCAAGGGAGATCAAAATCTGCTCTACTCAATCCTCTATGACGGCAAAGTCCTGTATACCAATACAGAAAACCTTGAAGCCAACGGCAGCATCCGGACTTCGGAGGAATATAATTTTTTCCTGTGCTATGATGCCGGGAAGGTTCGTATCAACAAAGACGGACAGGAATTGGACGTCTACGGCGACGGCTATTACCGTGACGACAGTGAATGGTATGTGCCGGGCTACCGCAATTTTCAGGTAGACGACAAATTGAAGAAGGCCACCGTCTATATGGCTGTCGCCAGAGAACCTCTGCTATATATGGAGGGAACCTATCGGGATGGCGGTTATCGGCAGATAGACAATTCACTGTATTGGATGCGCTATAACCGTCTGGAAGAACGAAAACGGCTATTCCGAGACGGAAGCTGTCTTGCAGTCGGACTAACGCTCCTGCTCTTCGCCTTTTTTACCCGCAAATCCCGGCGCGAGGCAAAGGAAAGCATTGCACGCTTTACGGGCAGAATGTGGCTGGAATGCAAGATTGTACTCTGGCTGGCTCTGGCAGGTTTTATCTATACAAGGTATTTCACCAGTGAATACAGCTATAATCTGTGGCAGGAGCTGCTATGGGCATATGAATACAACAGCCTTGAAAGCATGGATATTTTCATCCGCATGCTGTTGATACGTCTCCCCGCCCTGTGCTGGCTCATTCTCTTCTGGAGCCTGTATCTGACGATCAATGACCTGAAATATAATAAGCAGATATGGCGGCACAGTCTGACAGAAAAGCTATATAAAACCTTTCTGTCCAGCGAACTGAAACAGCCCATGGCTCGCCGAATGGCACATCGAAACGCAGCTGCCATGGGACTCACAGGTTTGTACGCCCTGCTTCTCCTGTTTGGCACATGGTTTTGCCTCTCGCACAAACTGAGATCGACTTTTGTCGCGAATATCCTGCTTTTGCTGCTTTGCCTGACAACAATATGCTTTCTTTTGGCGGAATATCTAATCTGTACAAAAAATATGGAAACCGCCAGAGATATCGAAACACTGTCGAACCGCATCAGCGATATCCGCAACGGCAGCTACACCAAATCGGAGCCGTCCGTCTCCGCCGACATTCCGGAACGCCGCTTTGAGGGACATGATTTGGAGCATGTGATGAATCAGTTGGAGGATATCCGACACGGCATGGCCATTGCGGTGGATGAACAGATGAAGAGCGAGCGTATGAAGGTGGAACTGATTGCCAATGTGTCCCACGACATCAAGACGCCCCTGACCTCCATCATCAGCTATGTACAGTTTTTGAAAAAGGAGGATGGGCTGCCGGAGCATGTAAAGGACTATGTGATGATCCTGGACGAAAAATCCCAGCGACTCAAAAATATGGTACAGGATGTGTTTGCCGTGAGCAAGGCCGCCTCCGGGGAATTGCCCATGCATATGGAGACGCTGGACTTCGGCAAGCTGCTGCGTCAGACCATGGCTGATATGGAGGAGCAGATCGTAGACAGCAAACTGACCTTCCGCACAGAGATACCGGACACACCGGTGATGATCCTTGCCGATGGGCAGAGAATGTACCGCGTGTTCCAAAATCTGTTCCAAAATGCTCTGCAGTACTCTCTGGACAGTTCCCGGGTATATGTGACCCTGACAGCCGACCAGCTCACAGCTACTGCCAGCATTAAAAATACCTCTCATATGGAGCTGGAAAAGGATATGGATTTCACAGAGCGCTTCACCAGAGGAGACCAAAGCAGAACCGACGGCGGCAGCGGTCTGGGGCTCTCCATCGCCCAGAGTTTCACGGAGGCCTGCGGCGGAGAATTTCATATGGAGACTGACGCCGACCTCTTTACCGTCGCCGTCTCTTTCCGGCTTCAATAAATCCAATCAGACAAATTCGGACAAGCAGTCCGAAAAAGGAGTCCATCGGGAAAATGAACACGATACCAAAAAAAATTTTGATTATTGATGATGATATCTCTATCGGGAATATGCTGGAGGAGCTGCTTGCGCGGGAACACTATCAGGTGTCCCGCGCCTACTCGGGCACGGAGGCAGTCCTCGTCCTGTCACAGGCAAAGCCTGACCTTGTCCTGCTGGATCTGATGCTGCCGGGGCTTAGCGGCGAGGAAGTACTGCCCCACATCAAAAGCATCCCCGTCATCGTGATGAGCGCTAAAGCCGATGTGGACAGCAAGGTAGACTTACTGCTCGGCGGCGCAGCGGACTATATCACCAAACCTTTTCAGCCGCGGGAGCTTCTGGCGAGGATTACCGTACAGCTTCGCAGCGCTTCCTCCTCTGAGACCGGTGCTCTCCTGACCTTCGACGATCTGTCCCTGGACACAGAAAAACGCATTGTCATCCTGCAGGACTCCGAGATCCGGCTCACCAGAACAGAGTATGCCATCCTGAAGCTGCTGATGCAGAATCCCACTCAGGTGATAACCAAATCCCTGCTGCTGGAGCGCATCAGCGAGGATACCCCCGACTGCACGGAAAGCTCCTTAAAAACCCATATCAGCCATCTGCGCAATAAACTCCGTGAGGTCAACGGCAGAGACTATATCGAAGCGGTATGGGGCATCGGTTTTAAAATGAAAGCGTAACTCAACCATTTCTCAACCATTTCCTTTACCGTTTTCTCAACCTTTTTCTGATAGGCTGACAGCATCAACTAAAGGAGGTTCAACCTATGGAATATGTTCTGACAACCGATGACCTGTGCAAAACCTATGGTCATTTTCACGCGCTGAACGGTCTGTCCATGAAGGTTCCGAAAGGGGCAATCTATGGATTTGTGGGCAGAAACGGTGCCGGCAAAACAACGCTGATCCGCCTGATCTGCGGTCTGCAGCATCCCACATCCGGCAGCTACACCCTGTACGGGCGCCGCCATTCGGATAAAGACATCGTCAAATCCCGCAGAAGGATCGGAGCTGTCGTAGAGACGCCCTCCGTCTATCTGGATATGACCGCAGCGGAAAATCTCCGGCAGCAATACCGCATCCTCGGTCTGCCGTCCTTCGACGGACTCGATGATATCCTAAAGCTGACCGGACTTGACAATACAGGCAGAAAGAAAGCCAAAAATTTCTCCCTTGGCATGCGGCAGCGATTGGGGATCGCCGTGGCGCTGGCTGGCGACCCGGATTTTTTAGTGCTGGATGAGCCCGCCAACGGTCTGGATCCTCAGGGCATCGTGGAGATGCGGGAGCTGATACTGAAGCTGAACCGGGAACGGCAGATTACCGTTCTGATTTCAAGCCATATTTTGGACGAGCTCTCCCGGCTCGCCACCCACTACGGCTTTATCGACAGCGGACAGCTTGTAAAGGAAGTGAGCGCGGAGCAGCTGGAGGCCGCCTGTCGAAAGTCCATCCGCGTGGAAGTGAGCGATACCTCCGTACTCGCCCGCGTACTTGATGCCATGAACGCAGAATACACCATCCTCTCCGATACTCAGGCAGATATCTATGCCAGACTCCGGCTGTCGCCCCTTATCACCACCCTGACCGAAAACCATTGTGAGGTCTTGTCCTTGCAGGAGCGAGAGGAGAGTCTGGAAAGCTATTATATGAGTCTTGTAGGAGGTGGCAAAATTGAATAGCATTCAAAAGCTGTTATGTGCCGGAGCTGCCGGACTCCGGAAAAATAAAACCTTCTGGCTGGGAATCCTGACCATGTCTGGTCTCGGCATCTTTGCTGCGTACAGCAAATACTCAAATATGATCCGTTACCAGGAATTTTCCCGACTGGACGATGTGCTTTTTTTCTATATCCCTGTCACCGGGCTCTGCTCCGCAGTTTTCGGCAGTATGTTCGTCGGGACGGAATACAGTGACGGCACGCTGCGCAACAAGCTGATCGTGGGGCACACCCGCGAAAGCATCTACTGCTCCAATCTGATCCTCTGCATCGGAGCCTCCCTGCTCATGGCGCTGTCCGGACTGCTCTCCTATACGGCGCTGGGCTGTCTTTTGCTGCACGCCCCCGCGGCGCCGATAAAGCTTATTCTGCTCTATGTTCTGATCAGCATGTTTACCGTCACCGCATATGCCTCTCTGTTCTGTATGCTCTCCATGCTGATCCCGAAAAAATCCGTCACTGCCGTAACCTGTCTGCTGGTCTTTGGCGGTCTGCTGGTCGCCGGCATGACAATCCAGGCAAAGCTGAATGCTCCGGAATTTCAGACTGGATATATCATGGGAGCAAACGGTCTGGAACCTGCGCCTCCCACGCCAAATCCGAAATATCTGCAGCCGGAGGAACGAAAGGTCTGGCAGTTCTTTTTTGATCTGCTGCCCGTTGGGCAGGGTATACAGCTGATAACCTTTTCCGTTTTTCATCCGCTCCGACTGATGCTATACTCCGTGTTGATCGATGTCGTCGCGACGGTTGCCGGGCTTATTGCCTTCCGCCGCAAAAATTTAAAGTAAAGAAGGTGAACGGGATGTTTCTTCATGTGCTGTGCGGTATACTGTCCGCTACTGTTCTGCTGTTATTGTGCAGAATCATATCCATAAAAAGAGGCATGACAGAAATCTGTATGGCACTGGAGGAATGCCTCTCCACCGACACCAATATCCTGATATCGGTATCCTCTCATGACAGGCATGTACGGCGTCTCGCCGCAGAGCTCAATATCCGGCTTCGGCAGCTCAGAGAACAGCGCAGGAAATACCAGAACGGTAATTCGGAGCTTCGACAGTCCATCACCAATGTCTCCCACGATCTGCGCACACCCCTGACCGCTATCTGCGGATATCTGGATCTGCTGGAACGTGAGGAACAAACTCCCGACACCGAACGCTATCTTGTGATCATTCGAGAGCGGGTGGAAGCCCTGAAGCAATTGACCGAAGAATTTTTCCGCTGCTCTGTCCTGCTCACGCCGGAAAATGGCAGGATACCCCAGCCGCTTTCAGTCAATCGTGTACTGGAGGAAAGTCTTGCCGCCTTTTACACGGCGTTTACGGAGCGCGGCATTGTCCCCTGCGTCAGTATGCCGGAAAAACCGGTCATATACACCCTCGATCACTCCTCGTTATCACGCATATTCTCCAATCTATTGAGCAATGTCATCCGCTACAGCGACGGTGATTTGGATATTACGCTGTCCGAACCGGGGGAGATTGTCTTTACCAACACTGCCTCCGAGCTGGATGAAATAGCGGTCGGCAGACTGTTTAACCGCTTTTACACCGTGGAGTCCGCACAAAAATCCACCGGACTCGGACTCTCCATCGCCCGTTCCCTCACGGAACAGATGGGCGGGACGCTCTCCGCGTCCTATTGTGATAACCGTCTGAGTATTCGGCTGTCACTCCCCAAACCCGGATAATCTCCGGCAAATGATTTAAGTTTGATGCAATTTCGTTTCTCTGATGATGCATGGACGGAGTATGCTCTAAATAAGCTCGCGGGATAAGCCCGTGAGGGAATACCATGCATACGGGAGAAAGTATACCTATGAAAAAAACAGTTGTGACCATGTTACTGATTATCGCCGGAGCTTTGGCCGGCTGCGGCGGCAAAAGCAGCACAAATAAGGACGGGGAAGCCCTGAACGGGTCAGCTTTTCAGGCATTGTCAGAGATTGGAACCGCCAATCTGTCTGCATCTGATACATTGGTCTCCGATATATCTGCTTCCAATACATCTGCTTCCGATATATCCGTCTCTGAGGCGGACGGCATCCCTGAGGCAGCGCCGACAGCCGAAAAGGCGGAGCTCTTTGTCGATAAACTGACTCCAGAGGCGTTTGGCTGGGGCTTGAGCTTTGGCGAAGCCGGGACGCAGCCTGTGGGGAACGTCTCCTCCGAGGAATTAAAGCAATATGACGCCTACTTTATAGGGGACGGGGACGAGAGGGTCATTTATCTGACCTTTGACTGCGGCTACGAAAACGGGAACACCGAGCCGATTCTGGACGCTCTGAAAAAGCACAACGCCCCCGCCACCTTCTTTGTGGTAGGTCATTATCTGGAGACCGAACCCGATTTGGTAAAGCGGATGGTGGAGGAAGGACATGCCGTGGGCAGCCATACCTATCATCATCCCGACGTCAACACACTGCCGGATTTGCCCGCCTTTCAGAAAGAGATGGACGATGTGGCGGAGCTTTTTACCCAGATAACGGATGAAAAATTGTCCATGTACTACCGTCCCCCTGAGGGGAAATGCGGCATCACGAATCTGGAGATGGCACAGGAGCTGGGCTACCGCACTATTTTTTGGAGCCTGGCCTATGTGGACTGGGACACGGAGCACCAGCCAAGCCACAGGGATGCGCTGGAAAAGCTGACCGCAAGGATTCACCCGGGAGCCGTGGTACTGCTGCACAACACCTCTAAGACCAACGGCGAGATTCTGGATGAGCTTCTGTCAGAATGGGAGGATATGGGATACAGCTTTGCGCCCCTCTCGGAGCTGACGGATTAAAAGAACGCCGCACCGGAGCGTTTCAGCCGGTGCGGCGTTCTTTTTATAATATAGCCATTCCTTTTGATTATACGGGATATGCGCCGTTTTTGGTGTCAGCCTGGGTCATGTCAACCTTCTGCTGCTGTGCCTGACGATACTTAAAGAAGTCGGTGGCAACCTGCGGGAACAGTGCATAGGACAAAACATCCTCGTCCTGCTGCTTCCACTCTGCCATCTCGCCCTCAAGCTTATCCAGCTCATTCTCAATCATATCGGCATAACGGCAGGTAATCCTCTTCTCGCCGGGGATAACCTTGTCGATAACCTCCTGATTCATAGGCTTTACAGTCTGTCCATACTCGCCGCGCAGCACTGCCTTGGTCTCCTTGGTGGCCATCTTGTAGCGCTCACCCATCAATACATTGAATACCGCCTGCGTACCCACGATCTGAGAGGAAGGGGTAACCAGAGGGGGCTCGCCCAAATCCTTACGCACTCTGGGAATCTCCTGGAGCACGTCATAATATCTGTCTTCCGCATTCTGCTCCTTGAGCTGGCTCACCATGTTGGAGAGCATACCGCCGGGAACCTGATACAGCAGGGTCTTGATATCAACACCCATAACCTTGGGATTGAGCAGACCGTTTGCAAGGCACTCATCTCTGTACGGACGGAAGTAATCTGCAATCTCAGCCAGCAGATTCTGGTCGAAGCCCGTGTCGTACTCCGTGCCCTTGAAGGTCTCAACCATCACCTCGGTGGCGGGCTGGGACGTACCCATGGCGAAGGGGCTCATAGCGGTATCGATCACATCCACACCGGCCTCCACAGCCTTCAGATAGGTCATACC
>N._stephensi_711_cecum__coassemble_28_pt1 | contig 47188 bp, 43 predicted proteins | sample N__stephensi_711_cecum__metabat2_high_PE_008 | metagenome-assembled genome bin N | reverse complement strand
CTGCTTTGTGAATACCACCACGGGATAAGCCTCCACCATGATCTGCATTAAAATGGAATCATCCATGTTGTATTTCCGCTTGGCAAGGGTCATCATCCTGCGGTAAGTGCTCTCACAGGAGTTGCTGTGGATGGTGGTGCAGACCGTGTGGCCCGTGCGGGAGCTTTCGGCGGCGGACAGGCTTTCAGCGGCGGAACGCATCTCACCGATCCCGATTACATCAGGATGCTTGCGGAGCACCCTCTCCAGGAGGAAATCCTGGTTGATGTTCATGGAGGTGTTTTCGTGGGGCCTTGTGAGGAGATGGACGACGGAGTTCAGGATATTGCCGTTTTCATCCCTTTTTACCAGGTCGAATTCGCGGGAGCCCTCCTCAATGGTGATCAGGCGCCGGTTGTTGGGGACATTGGATAAGAGCCATGCCATGACCGTGGTTTTCCCTGAGCCGGTGGAGCCTGCGATGCAGACCGACACGCCGTAACGGATGCAGGCGGTCAGGAAATGGAGCATTTCCGCCGTGGCGCTCCCGGATTCCAGCAGTTTTTCCTCGGAAACGGTCTGCTGGTTGACGATTCTGATGGAGGCGTTTACCCCGACTTCAGGATCTACAATGGGTGTCTTGTCCACCGAGATACGGATGTTCTTATCCAGGAAGCCCAGCACGGAGGGCATGGTATCGTCAATCACCATGCCGCAGGCGTTCAGCATACGCCGGACCACGTCAATGGCGTGCTGGGGGGAGGAAAACCTGTCGGGGATCTTGACGCTGCGCCCGCTGCTCATAATGACCTCGATATCGTTGTAGGCATTGATGTTGACCTCTTCCACGCCGGGCCGGTAGATCCATTTCTTCAGGAAGGAGTATCCTGCCATGTCCTCATAGAGCCTGGCGCACAGGTCCTCCGTGCCCATCCCGTCCAATGTATACTTTCGTTTTACGAGATACTGTACCATCAGTTCCTTCAGCAGTGCGCTGGCGCGTTCCGAATCGCCTTCCCCTGCACCGGCAATGGTGGAGGCATGGTTCTCGGAAAAATACCGCTGGACATCCTCCAGGATCTGCTCGTAGGTCATGCCCTCGCTGGCAGTCTGGGCAAAAAATATATCATTCAGATTGTTCATCAGAAAATTCCTCCTCATATTCCGTGCCGTCTTCTGCAGGCACGTCCGTGTCCGGCGCCATTCCGGATTCCGGCTGTTCCAGGATATCCAGCACCTTATTTAATGCCGCGATGTACTTGGTATTGCAGTATTTGAGCGCCTGGAACATTCCGCCCTCCGTGGCGCAGCGGTCGATCTCCTTGCCGTAGGGTAGCAGCCCGTCAAAGCCGCCTATGATGTACCCCATTTCATCCAGCGCATGGAAAGGACGCGCCATGCCCGCAAAGGTCAGGTGCCTGTCATAGTGGAAACGCTCGTCCGCCAGGAGGGGCTGGTGGGCTTTTAAGTAGTTGACACCTTTCAAGTCCGGCGTCAGGATGCGGACCACAAGGTCGCCGGATGCTATGGCGGCAGGCGTGAACACGTTTGTCATGTTGGAGCCGCAGTCCAGGATCACAAAGTCCACCAGCCTTGATGCGGCGGACACCAGCTGCAGCACCATGTTAAAATCTGTTTCCGGGTAGCTTAAAGGGTTCTCCCCGGCGCTGTATCCCATAAGCCCGATAAAGGGGTATGCCTTAAGGACAGTCACATGGCTGGCCACAAGGGAGGTGTCGATCTCCACGCTGCTTAATACCTGTCCGATGGAGACTCCCGTTTCAATGAGCTGTTCGGGCAGCCAGATGGGGAGCATGGGGGTGCCCGCCTCCCCGTTTATGATGATCGCTTTTCTTTTGTCCCGGGTCAGCGCCTTGGCGAGGATGCAGCAGAACATGGACTTGCCGCTGCCGGGGCTGCCCCAGACCGTGATAACTTTTCCCATAATCTGTCTCCTTTCAGTCAGTGCCCTGCGGCGTCCGGACCGGCATCAGCATTGCCGCCGTCCGTTGCCGCACCGTTTTCTTCGGGGGAAATTTCTGCCGGCTCCCCGTCAGCCTCCCTGTTCCCGTCATCTGCAGGTTCTGTTTCCGCCAGCGCATCAGGGTAATAAATTTCCAGCAGGGTCTGGGCCTGCTGCGCCAGCAGCTCCTCCGCCAGGGTATCGTTGCCCCTGGAGACCAGAGCCACATGGGCAACGCCGTCATTCTCCAGCTCCGTGATGATGCGCGCCTGTTCGGGGCTTGCCAGGACGGTGATGGTGGCGGACTGTTGTTTTTCCTCGTCCTCCGCCAGCTCCCTGGTGTTATCCACGTTGACGCCGCCTGAGTCTGTTACGGAGAGCACACGGACATAGCGCAGCTCCGGCACCTCCTCGGCTGTGTCAAGGAAGTGGTAGATACGGATGATGTCGCCGGGCTGCAGCTTGTCGGAAAGTCCGGATGCCAGGGATTTGACCGTCAGGGAGATGGCTGTCATGCCGGCAGGGATGTTGCTTAAGGCCGTATCGGAAGAGATGGGTACCAGGCTGATCTTGGTGGTGAGGATGTAATCCCCCTGCGCAAGGTCAGCGGTGGCGTAAAGCCCGTTTACATCTTCCAGGGAACGGGCGATATTGGCGGGCAGGTTGAAGCTCCCCACCTCCACGACCTCGGTGTTGGCGGCGGTGATCTGTTCGCCCTTCAGCACCGGCTGGGTGATCCGGACGATCTCGGTCTTGCCGTTGGTCTGCCTGGCAATGGTGGGCAGGGCGACAAAGGCAATGATGGCTGCCAGCAGGAGGCTTAGCATGCCAAACAGGAAGCGGTTATTCAGTTTCATAGTGGTTCATTCTCCTTCTTTATTATGAGTTTTGCATACTCTTTGCAGCCCACGGAATCAGTGTGCTGTTTATGGATATGCTGTTTTATGTGCTTGTGGCTATCAGTGTGGCCAGGCTGCCCGCCGCCATAAATGGGACAAACGGCAGGGAAAGGGGTTTATCCCTGCGCCTGCAGCCGACTGCCAGGGCAGCCGCCGCAGACAGCAGGGCGGCAAGCATCAGGATCTCCAGCATACGGTACGGGCCGTAGATAAAGCCCATGACGGCAGCCAGCTTGATGTCGCCGCCGCCCAGCCCGTTCCCGCCTTTGGAGAGCAGGGCTGCGGCAAGCAGGATCAGGAAACCTGAAGCGCATCCTGCCAGTGAAGAGCCAAGCGCCGTCCGAAAAGGGGCGCCCGCAGTCCACATATGCACCGGCAGGGATGCCAGGGCGGCAGGGCAGAAAAAGACGAGTGCCCGGTCAGGCACCCGCCTCGTGCGGATGTCATATGCCGCAAAGCCTGCAATGCAGCAGAATACCAGCGATTCATAGGATAAGGCGGCAAGGTCACTCACGGTTTGTATACCAGTCGTCAAAAAGGCTGCCGTGTATGGTGATGTAGTCGCTTAAATTGACGGACAGCATACCGTCCGGCGTCCAGGTATCCCACACCTGGGTATAGACCACATAGTCCGTGTTGTCGGGGAACCATACAGGGGTAAAGTGGGCAGCCCGCCCGTAGGTGGAAAACTCGTTTGCCCGGAAAGTGAACTTTGCACTGCGCCCGCTGGAAACGCGCTGCAAAAGCCGCAGGTATGTGTTGTACTGGAACTCCGGGAACACAGAGAAGGCGGTCTGGGGGTTGGTGACATGGCCGGAGGGGGCATCCGTGGATAAAACGGCGCTTACCTCCGTCCTGACGCCGTAGCCGCTCTTCATATCCTTGCCGTTTGCGGTAGGTACAATGTCATCCGGCATCAGCAGCATGATCCCGGACAGGGAGGCGGAATAGCCGGTGTAGTTATATTTCCATTCGCCTTCATCCACCCACTGTCCCTCGTCCACCCATTCACCCTCGTCTTCCCAGTCCCCGTGCTCCTCCGTGCAGCCGGGCGGACACAGGCTGCTGCAGGGTTCATCATGCCACTGCCAGTCGGAATGCCATTTCCAGTCGGGATGCCATACCCATTTCGCTTTCCAGTAACAGCTCCACACGCCCCAGTTTGCCGTCAGTTTCTGGGAATTGACGGGGAGGGCGGGAGGGGAGTAGCCGGGGTAGGTGTCTGTTGCCAGCGGGTCAGGCGGTATCCTTTCATTTAGGTCCACGATCCTGGCGGTGAAAGTGGTCTGCGCCGTGGTGGCGCCGGATACTGACACTGTGATGCTGACATCCTGCGGTGTGCCGGGGGTATGCCATTTGACCCATACGACCTGTGAATCATCTTCGGGGATCACAATGTTGTTCACCTGGTAGGATGTTCCCAGGATGTGGAACGTCACGGAGGCAGGATCATCCGGCGTCACGTTTTCGCTGGCATACAGGGTGATGGAAGTGATCACGTCCGTATTTACCCGGTATTCCATATCAGGGGCCTCCAGCCCGCCTCCCGGTGTCGGCGGCCGGTCCTGGAAACGCACGATGCCCACGCCGAGGCTGCTTATGATATCCCCGTTGGCCTGTTTCCCGGTGGTGCTGCCCGCCCATGCCGGAAGCCCGAGGTCGCCGTATTCCAGGAACAGGGCGAGGGGCAGGTTCTTGTGGGTCAGCGAGGTCATGGTGCGCCTCAGCGCCCCGCCGGATAACTGGTCATACAGGGCGGCCTCCGTTGCGGTCATGCAGTAATAAAGCCCGTTGTGTGTAAAGTAGGCAAGGGGCTCCACCAGTAGCTTGTACCTGCCAGCCAGCATTGCCTCATAGCTGATGCCTGCATCCTCAGCGATCATCATGCAGGCGTATTCGCTGCAGAAGTACCGCTTGATGGACTCTATGCTGTTCCTGCCGGTGCTGCTGACAATGGTGGGCATAGGGTTGGCGGGGTTCCTGCAGCTGTAGGCAGAGCCGGACTGTGGGGACAGGCTGGCACCGCCCAGGTACTGCAGCTTGTTCACCCTGCCAAAGTACAGGACGCTGCTGCTCTGGACGGTATTGGAATAGTCTGTGGGGGTCGAGACGGCGGCGCCGGTCTCGGCATCAACCACCGTGATGCGCACACCGTCATTGCCGGGGATCCACTTGTTGGTGGACGTGCCCTGCCCCATGCCGCCGCCCCCGCTGTCCATGTTGCCCTCGCCGGCTGCAAAGGCGGCGGACGGGAACAGGTACAGTGCAAGCACCAGGCTGCAGAGGAGGGGAAGAAACCGTTTCATGATATATCACGCTCCTTATGATTTTGTGCAATCGGGCAGAAAGATCCTTTTCTGCCTGTGCGCCGGATGCGGGCAGCTTTGCTGCATCTTCCGTTCCGCATCCGTGTGCAAAATAAAACCGCCACAATATAGTGACGGTCTTATCGCTTTATGTTCCATATTCAGTTGTAATGGCCCGGCCTACATATCACCGACCATCTTATCGGGATCGCCGCTGCTGTCGGAAGTTGACTGCTCCACCGGGCTGGGCACCACCCAGCCGAACACGGGATCATACACGGCGCCGTTCCCATTGGTTGAACCGGGGGCAGGGGTGCTGTCATCCTGTGCAGGGGGTGCAGTCTCTTCCGGCTCAGTCGCTTCCGGCGGATAAACGGGAGGGGCAGACGGGTCTGCGGCATCCCCCTCAGCCTTGGGCGGTTCCGGTGTTTCCGGCTGCAGTGATCCACCCTCCGGGGTAAAGTCAATGACGACACCTTCCCCGGATTCCTCCACTACCTTGGGGTATCCCTCCAAAGGGTCTTTCGTGGCAGTCGGCGCAGGCGTTGCTGTGGCAGGCATCCTTGTGGCTGCGGCCGGCGGGGGCGTAGGTGATGTTTCCGGTGCCCCTGCGTTTACGGAAATCTCTTCCGGCTGGAAATTACTTTTCTGTTCCCTGTTCACAATGAGGCAGGTCGCTAAAATACCGATACAGGCAGCCGCCAGTACGGAAATAAGGAATCCCCTGGATCTGATAAATTTCTTCATGGCTCGAATCTCCTTTCTTGCTGTATATCTTTCCTTTACGGTCCGGGAGGAAAGTTTTTCAACAGTTTTTTAAAATTTTGTATTGTGGTATCCCGTCAGCTCAATGTGCTGGGTAATGGTGGGATACCTGTGGCCAAACATGAAGATGTAAAATTCCGCATCACAGGAAAAGACATATTCCACCCGGTTCCCCGCCGTATGGAAGGCAAGGCTGATGTTCTTTACCTGGTAGTCATCCGTGGAAAGGGGGATCTTGTTTGCAAGGCCGTCCGCCACGGTCTCCTCCAGCATGGCAGTATAGCTGCTGCTGGAGTACAGGGTATTTAAGTATTCGCTGAAATTGGTCTCCCTCTGGGAACGGTAGGTGTCAGCGTAGATGCTGGCGCTTAAATTGTTCAGTTCCATTTTCGCACCGTTGCGTATGTTTATGCAGGTTATTTTTACAGAAGCATACAGCAGCAGGAAAGAGACCAGTACCACTATGCCCATCACGAAGAAACAGGTGAAGATGGACATATCGCCCCGGTCGTTTGCCAGGCGTCTTTTGATATGGAGATAAGTTTTCCTCATAAGCACCTCACTTCCAGTAATGTTCGCTGACGCCTGCCGCCCTGGAGACAACTGTGATGTGGACCAGGTCGAAGTTCCAGAAACCGCCCAGTTTGGCCTCGCCCGTGACCGTGACATAGAACGGGCTGCCCAGCTGGATGGCCCTGTTCATTCCGGACGGGGTCGGCGTTTTGTAGGAGGCGTCAATGGAATAGGAGATGTTCTGTGCGCCTCCAATATCCGAACAGAGGAAATTGAAAAGCTGGTCTGTCTCCGCATTGACGCCGCCTGAGAGCTGGATCTGCTTTACCATTTGATCGGCACAGAGGTCCAGCTCCTGTTTCGTTGAAATGATGCTGAACAGATCAATGATAAATGCCAGCAGCAACACCGCAATGAAAATGAAGACCATTGTGCTGAAGTAATTTGCCTCAGCGCGCTCGTTCTGCAGGATCCTGCGGGTCTTTCTGATAAGTATGATAACCACCACCTTTACAGCAAAACGGCCACTCCGCTGTGGGAAAGTGGCCGTCTGCAAAATTTTTGACTGTACCAAGTATAACAGATAAGGATTTGCGGGTAAAGAGCAGAACCATGCCAATGTTGTGCCAAATGTGTGCTGATTAGCGGGTGTAGATATAAAATAGTGGTTTTGGCATCAATATGTGTATGATTCAGGTAGGGACAGAAAAGTGGCGATTTTTTAAGTATGTTTACTTTACTTCCAATTCTTTCTTGAGTTATACACATTGTTTACAGCTTCAATATAGCATATGAAAGAGGGGTGGTTATGATCATTTTGCTGCAGGTATCTGTTTTTAATATCCAAATACTGCGTTCTGACAAGTTGCCATTTGCCTTTTTTCTTAATATAATTAGCCTTTTCCTGTATTCCTGCGGAATGAGGGGCTTCATTCCAATAGTATTCGTCCCGGTAAGTGAATCCTGTTTTTTTGTGTATCAGTCTGTAAAAACATTCCTTTGTATCTTTGCAGACAATGCAGACATCCATCGAAAACTCGGTAGGATTACCTTTGACAAAATGAATTTTTCCCGTGGTCAGAGAAGATGTTGAATCCTCACAATCTCCCAAATCGCGTTCTCTTAGTGCCTTATTAAAAGATTTTCTTGCGCATTCCTTTATAAATCCGCAATCTTCATAATCTTCACATCTCACAATTTCAAGGTTGTAATCCAAATCTATCGGCAGGGATTCATTTTGTACAATGAGGTTTCGTGCGCCGCTCCCTACAAGATAGAATATTGCGCCAATATCATAGTCCTCTTTCAAATAGTGGCAAAAATCCTGCATGATCTCGCCGCATAGGTTTCGCATACGGCTTAGAAATTCCTTATCTCTCACATAATCAAACATAAAATTTTCTCCTTTCTTTCCCAAGCCGACCATTTAAGCCTTAGGACCTAAATCATTACATCATACCATAGGGCGATTGAATGTCAAGTAATTTTTTTCATAGCGGGAGCAAATTTTTGTCAGGAAGTGAAGAAAATTTAGAAGCCGCTGACTATTTATTTCATGTATGGACAAGTGAAAGAATCTGAAAGGTCCATATGCCGGCACCTTGAAAACTTCATAGCCTTCCAGACAGTTATACAGGAACTGCGGACAGTGTGCGATGACAGGAGCGCGCCCGCAGGTGAAACACTGCATAGCGGCGGCCTGAAAATACGCGGCGGAACTCCGGCGCAGGAAATGGGTCTGGGAAAAGGCAGGTTCCTGAAGGTATAATATATCTTCTTTGTAGATTTTAAGGTGGATAAAGAGGAGCATAGGAAATAGAGAAACATTATAATAGGGAGGGATGCTTTGTGGAATCAAGAGTAAATCGAAAGAAATTTGTCCGTTATAAAGAGGGTGCAGAATTGTACAGTATCAGTCAAAGTAAATTTGAGAGACTGGCGAAAGATGCGAAAGCTATATATAAGGTAGATAAAGTAGTTTTAGTGAATTGTGAACTGTTTGAAAAATATCTGGAAACTTTCAGAATAGATGGCTAAAGAGTTGTTGTACTTTTTACTTGACTTTTTGTAATACGAAAAGTAAAATAATATCAGATGAAAGGTGAGGTGCAATTATGGCGAAAACGGGTAGGCCCAAGGCAGAAGAAGTAAGGGAAAAAACAATCACATTACGCGTAACGCCAGCCGAGCATCAAAGGATTCAACAATATGCACAAGCCCATAATCTGACTATAACTAAGGTATTGCTGAAGGGTGTGGATAAACTGATGGACGCAACCTGAAGCAGGGTACAAACGCTCTTTTCTCTGTAGTAATAAGAAAGGAGCATAATATGGGAAATGCCAGGAAAGACAACAAAGGAAGAGCATTAAGGAAAGGAGAGACGCAGCGGAAATATGATTCGATGTACATATATACTTATACTGATCCATTTACACACAAAAGGAAGTATTTGTACTCGAAGGATTTGATGGAGTTAAGAGAAAAGGAAAAAGGATTACTGCGGGATCAGCTTGACGGATTGGATGTGTATGCAGCTGGAAATGCGGATTTGAATTTTGTTTTTGACAGGTATATTTCTACTAAAACGGAGTTACGGTCAACAACATATACAAACTACACATATACTTATGACCATTTTATCCGTGAATCGTTTGGAAAAAATAAGGTAAGTGCAATTAAATACTCAGATGTATTGCACTTTTATCTGTACCTGTTGAAAGAAAAAGGGATTCAGGTCAACACGCTTGAAACCGTACACTCGGTATTACATCCCACGTTTCAGATGGCGGTGCGTGATGACATTATTCGTACAAATCCCAGTGATGGAATTATGGCGCAGATCAAGAAACAGCCTGGAAAGAATCATGGTGTTCGACATGCTTTGACATTAGAGCAGCAGAGGGCGTTTATGAATTATATTGCTAACAGCCCTGTTTATTATCATTGGACGCCATTGTTTACAGTATTATTGGGAACAGGATGCAGGATAGGGGAAGTGATTGGGTTGCGGTGGGAGGACATTGATTATGAGAAACGCATGATCAGTATCAATCACAGTGTAACATACTACCCCAGAAGAAATAACACATACAAATGTGAGTTCCAGGTGTCTCTGCCCAAAACAGAAGCAGGCATCCGTAATGTGCCGATGATGGAGGAAGTGTATCAGGCTTTCAAGGATGAAGCGGCAAGACAAAAAGAAGAAGGATGTTACAATACCATGGAAGTGGATGGAATGTCTGGATTCATTTTTGCTAATCGGTTTGGAGGTTTGCACAATCCGCAGGCGGTCAATCGGGCAATCCGCCGCATATCAGAAAATTACAATGCGGAAGAGGTACTGAATGCGAAACGAGAAGAAAGGCAGCCAATTATTATTCCTCATTTCTCCTGTCACCATTTAAGGCATACCTTTTGTACCCGTTTTTGTGAGAACGAAACAAATGTAAAGATTATTCAGGCAGTAATGGGGCATGCTAACATTGAGACGACATTAGATATATATGCCGAAGTTACTGACATGAAGAAAACAGAAGCAATCGAAGATTTATCTCGTAACTTACACATTTTTTGAGAATGAGTTATTGACGGAAAATGTTGCAGTGCAACAAGAATTTGCAGGTACAACAAAAGGGTACAACAAAAGTGCAACAAATTCTGCTTGCATAATACGGAATAATGCGTGATAATAGGTAGCAAAGAAATTAAGGAAATTGGGGTAATACTTGATGATACAGGGTAATACGTTCAAGCGACTTTCTATCCCGACGATGAAGAGCCTGGATAAGTAAAAATTTGAGACATCATTACTTATAACGATATAGGTAGTGATGTCTTTTTGTATGTCGGGATGGTTTACCGAATACACATTATTTGTAAAATATGCGTAGACAAATAGCTGATAAAATCTGATTGCCTCCGGGACAAAGCTGGGGTATAATGAGTGTGAGGTCATATACCTTTTGTAACCGGCTATACGATTCTCACACGGATATACAGAAGGAGAAATGGCTGATGGATAAGAGTTCCGTGGACACGGAAATGAGGAACATGGTACGGGCATCAGACAAAGATGCCCAGTATGATGAAAAAGCAAAAAGTCTGCTGGGGCACAAGAATATTCTGGCATACCTCCTTGTAAATACGGTGGATGAATTCAAAGGAATGAATCCCAGGGATGTGGTGCAGTATATTGAGGGAGAGCCGCTTGTCGGCGTGGTTCCGGTAGAGCCGGGCATGACAAATTCCCTGAAGGAAAGTCCTGTAGAAAAAGGAAAGCGGATCGTCGGTTTCAATTCCGAAAATACGGAAATAAACGAGGGCTTGGTAAGGTTTGACATTGTTTTTTATGTACGAATACCATCGACAGATGGTATGAAAGACGGATTATCGCAGATGATCGTCAATGTTGAGAGCCAGAAGGATGAACCGTCAGGGTATGATATCCTGAACAGGGCGGTCTTTTATGTGAGCCGCCTGGTGTCTTCGCAGAAGGAACGGGATTTTGTCAATACCAACTATAATGACATCCGGCGTGTATTCAGCATATGGGTGCTCATGAACCTGGATGAAAACAGTATGGGGCACGTGCATCTTGCATATGATAAGCTCATAGGGGATTATCAGTGTAAAGGCCGGCTCGATCTGCTGAATATCGTACTGATCGGTCTGTCAAACAAACTGCCGGAGCATGGTGAACAGTATGAACTGCACCGTCTGTTGGGGGCGCTGTTGTCAAAGCAGCTCTCGGCGGATGAAAAGTTATCGATTATCGGGGAAGAGTATGATATTCCGGTAGAAAGCGATGTAAGGAGGGATGTTAGCGTTATGTGCAATTTAAGTCAAGGCATCAGAGAAGATGCACAAGCAGAGTTTATCATGAATATGTATAGGAAAGGTTATACATTGGAGCAGATAGCGGATGTAACTGAAAAGAGTGTTGAGGAGGTAAAGGCTGTCATCGAAAAACGGGAGCCTGCTCTCGTATAATCTCAAATATTTTGACAGTTAAAACAGGAAAGCAGCAGATCATGGAAATGCGGTCTGCTGTTTTTTTTGCCTTTTTGTTGAAAAAAAGCGTAATCCATGCGTAAAGGATATGAGTTTCTCTATCAGATGGGAACCAGAAACAGGTGGGCCTATGGACGGAAAGAAGAGCAGGGAGCGGTTCGGTATCAAATTCAATGAAAAAACTCTTTTGAAAATAAGAGAGAGGGGGACAGTTTTATTTGACATTTTTCGTAGCAGTGATATAATAAATTGAACTACAATTTTAGTTTTTATAGCATTACGGAGGGCGTTATGGGCGGGAAGGAATTATCAAAATGCGAAGGGATGGTTATGAAGGCAATATGGGGTAGCGGCGATATTCTGACGATGCAGGAGATTACCGTGAAGGTGAACGCCCTGTTCCATAAGACATGGAAGACTCAGACGGTATCCACCTATCTGGCGCGGCTTGTCAAAAAGGGATATTTGTCCATGGAGAGACAGGGGCGCCTTTTTTATTATCACCCTTTGATTGCGGAGGAGGACTATGCGCAGGGGGAAATCACCAAATGCATGGATATGTGGGGAGATGCCAAGGTGGGGGCGCTGTTGTCGGCGTTTACCCAGTCAAAGGGCTTGACGGACGAGGAGAGAGAATACATAAGGAGCATATTGGACGATGGACGGAACGATAATTAGGCTGCTGATATTTGCAATCCTGCTGACAAGCCTGCAGGGGAGTCTTCTGTGTATTCAGTCGCTTGGCGTGATGAGGCTGTGCGGGGAGCAATACCATAAAATGCAGCTTCTTTTATTAAAATGGAGCTTGGCGGCGTTGCTGCTGCCTGTGGCATTTCTGGTTCTGGTGATGGAACAGGTGGACTTGAAAATGACTCCTTTTATCTTTAAATCCACCTTTTTGGTTGCCACAAAGCCCCAAGCGGTTAAGGTTTATGGCGTGTTGGCGGCAGTGTGGCTTGCGGGTGCGGTCTGCCACGCTGTCATTACGGCAATTCCAAGGTATCGACTGCACTGTCTGCGCAAGTCCTGTATTCCAGTGGCTGATGAGTCGTGGAAGGCGCTTTTGGAGGAATATCGGAGTCGCTTTGGCGTCCGCAGGGTCGCTTTAAGCCAGAGCTATGGGCTGCAGTCGCCGATTACGGTGGGAATCTTTCAGCATGAAATCATTCTTCCGGTTCAGGACTATATGACGACACAGATGCACATGATCTTAGAGCATGAAATGAATCATATCAAAAATAAGGATCTGCTTTGGAAAAGGATTTGTCTTGCCGCAGAGGGGCTCCATTGGTTCAATCCGCTTGTCAGGCTGTTGACAGGAAGGGTGATTTATCTGGAGGAAGTGATCTGCGACAGGCAGTCCGTGGAGCACACCTCTGTATTTTCCGTACAAAGCTATGGAAGATTTCTGGCGGAGCTGGAGGATAATCAGATCGGGGAAAGCGCGGTGACGGCGCTGTGCGAATCACGGAATATCGTGGTGCGCAGAATCAGCCTTTTGGCGGACGGAAGTAGGAAGTTGCTGCCGGGGAAATTCGTTTTCCCTGTCTGCCTTGCGTTGATGCTTATGTGTACCGTGATTTCGTCCCATACTGTCGCCACGTATGCGGCGGAATGGAGTAATGTCTCTATGTACGGCACGCCCAGCGGGATTCCGGAGGGTGGTACAAAGGAATCGTCGGAAGGCAATATGATATATGGTGTTGCGGGCTTGTCTGTCACGGAGAAGGATTTGAGCGCGGAATATATAGCAGACCCTTTTAAGTATGAGGGCGTGTTGGAGGCAAAGACCAGATATCTTGTATTTATCACGCAGATGCCGGAGGAAGCGGGAGTCGGTCTGCGCTATAAATGTGAGGAGGGCGAGTCGATCCGCGTGGGACTCAAAAATCTTTCCACAGGTGAGCTTGCATACGAGGAAGCATGGCGAGGGGGATATAGCTATACCGTACCGACAGCAGGAGAATATGCTGTCTATATTGAGAATGGGGCGGAGCATGATTTGAACGGTTCCGTGTCAGGGTATTATTCGGAGTAACCTTGTGAGTTTAGTTTACAAGCACGGGCACAAAGTCAACTACATTGACCAAAGACAACTGCGTTAACAAAGTCAACTTCGTTGACTTGCTCATTGCTCGCAGAAATTAAACTACAATTATAGTTAAGTAAACAACCTCAATGCAAGCAATGGGATATCAAATGTCGGTCATTATTCATTTTCACACAGAGAAAGGGCATAAAAATGAGAGGAAAGAAACGAGAGAAAAGTAGTGTAACATGTTGGCATGGAGAAAGCATAAAACGGAGAATATTGTCCTTCATTCTTTGTGTCGCTCTGGTGGTGGGAGGTTGTATGCCGGAGTACGGTATGTCAGTACATGCCGCAGAAATTTTACCGGAATCGGACACCGCCACGGAGAAAAGTCTCACGGTAACCATGGCAAAAACGGAATACGAGGCAGACAGCGAGATAAAGCCTGAGGATTTGACCGTGGAATACCGTGGAGCGGACGGAGAGGTAACAGTTCTCCCTTATAAGAATGGTGATAAGGGTGATGATAAGAATGACGGTACGGGTGGCGATACAAGTGGCGATACAAGTGGTGATACGAGTGGCGATACAGGTGGCGACAGTGTTACCGGCTATACCATGAGCGGCGCGGATACCAATACGCTTGGGGACAGGACATTGACGGTTTCATACAATGACGGAACAGATACGCTGACGGCAACCACAGATTATACGGTCTATGGCGTCTTGACAGATTCCATGGTGACGATGCCGGATCAGGAGTATATCTATAACAGGGTAGAACAAAAGCCGGAGCCTGTTGTGAAATATGCGGATGATGTAACGCTTCTGCCCGAGGAGGATTATTCGGTAGCTTATACCGATAATATAGATGCGGGCGAGGCTGCTTTGACCATTACCGGCAAAGGCGTTTATCGGGGAACCGTGACAAAGAAATTTGTGATTCAAAAGGCAACCTTTGACGTGGTGGAATTGAGCTGTGAGGCGTCGTGTTGGAAGGCAGCGCAGGGGTACTTGGATTTGCGCGGGTATTTTTCCGTGGAGGCGGATTTGGACGGCGGCGGTTTTACCGGACGCTTAATTGGTGATATTGAAGAATATGACAATGTGGAGGACGGCGGGGACGATGTGTTGGCGGAAGCACCTTACATAGACGAAGCAGGTCTTTTGCGATACTCCACGAAAGCGGGAACGGTGGGGGATAGCGTGATGATTCCCATTATTGTATCCTTTGGCAAAAATTATAATGACGGCGTGATTCATTTCACGATATCCCTGCAGGACGACGGGAGCGCAAGCGGTACTTACGAGGGCGTCACATGGAAGATCGACGCCAACGGGAAATTGACGGTGGAGGGAACGGGGGAATTCTCCGCTTCGAAAGGGTGGTATAGAGCACCGTGGTATTATTATCGGGACAGGATTAAATCCGCCGAAATTCGTGTAACGGGGATGCGGAATGCCGCTTATATGTTTTATCAATGCCGCAATCTGACAAGTGTGGATTTGAGCGGGTTTGATAAGAGCGGTGTGACAAATATGCAGTCTATGTTTGAATACTGCAGCAGCCTGACAAGTGTGGATTTGAGCGGGTTTGATACAGGCAGCGTGACGAATATGCAGTCTATGTTTAGTAGTTGTACGGAGTTGACATCTCTTGATTTGAGCAGCTTTGACATGGGCAGCGTGACAAAAGTGAATAATATGTTTTTTCATTGTGGCAGCCTGTCAACGCTTTATACGCCTTATCATATTACGTCAGATGCCGTGCCTGATTTACCTGTTATGCAAAATGGAAACGACAAATGGTATGATTCAGAGCAAAAAGAATACACGGAATTACCCGTGGGACTGGATTACAGCATTGCCCTTGCCAAGAATAAGACGCCTGATGCCACAGAGAAACGGCTTAGCGTGATATTGTTAAAATCTGCGTATGAGCAGGGCAGTGTCATACAGCCAGAGGATTTAACCGTACAATATCGGGGAACGGACGGCAGGACAATCAGGCTTCCCATGAAGGGTGGTAATAGTGCCTTCGGCTATACATTAAGCGGTGCGGATACGTCTTCTCCGGCAGTCAGGACTTTGACGGTTTCTTATGATGACGGCACAGACACGCTGACGAAGACCGTGAATTATATGGTATACGGCGTCTTGACGGATTCCATGGTGACGATGCCGGATGAGGAATATATTTATAACAGGGAAGAACAAAGACCTGAGCCTGTTGTGAGCTATACAGGTGATGCAGCGCTGAAACAGGGAGAGGATTATTCGGTGTCTTATGCGGATAATATAGACGCGGGTGAGGCTGCCGTGTCCGTTTCCGGCAAAGGTCTTTTTCGGGGAACCGTTACAAAGAAATTTGTGATTCAAAAAGCAACCTTTGGCGAGGTAGACTTAAGCTGTGAGGAGTCGTGTTGGAAGTCAGCGCAGGGCTTCTTGGATTTGGGCGGGTATTTTGCCGTGGAAGCGGCTTTGGACGGGGGAGGCTTTACAGGTCGCTCGATTGGTGAGATTATAGAATATAACTCTGTCAGCGGGCGTGCGGTGCTGTCGGAGCTGCCCTCGATAGATGCGGACGGTATCTTGAGATATTCCACGATAGAGGGTACGGCGGGAGATAGCGTGCTGATTCCCGTTATTGTATCCTTTGGCAAAAATTATAATGATGCGGTGATCAATGTCACGATAGCTTTATATGATGAAGGTGAAGTCAGCGGCGCTTACGAGGGCATCACATGGACAATCGCTTCAAACGGGAAATTGACGGTGAAGGGAACAGGAGAGTTCTCCGATTCGAAAGGGTGGGATAGAGCGCCATGGTACAATTATCGTAAAAGTATTACATCGGCTGAGGTTAATGTGACAGGGATGAAAAATGCTTCAGATATGTTTATTGACTGCTGGTATCTGAAAAGTGTGGACTTGAGCGGCTTTGATACAAGCAGCGTGACGAATATGAATGGTATGTTTGGTAACTGCAGCAGCCTGAAAAGTGTGGACTTAAGCGGCTTAGACACGAGCAGCGTGACAAATATGGGATATCTGTTTGGCGGCTGTAGCAGCCTGACAAGTGTGGACTTGAGCGGCTTAGACACGAGCAGCGTGATATATATGAACGAAATGTTTATTCGCTGCGAAAGTCTTAGAAGTGTGAATTTGAGAGGTTTTAATACGAGCAGCGTGACGTATATGTATAGTATGTTTGCATACTGCAGCAGTCTGACGAGTCTGGATTTGAGCAATTTTGACATGAGCGGCGTGACGGCTATGGAGAATATGCTTGACGGCTGCAGCGGTCTGGCGAAGATTTATACTCCCTGTCACATTATGGCAGATATCGTGCCTGTTTTACCTGTCGGGGAAAATGACAAATGGTATGATTCAGAGCAAAAAGCATACATGACATTGCCCGTGGGACTGGATCACAGCATTGTCCTTGCCAGGAATAGGACGCCCGACGCCGCGGAGAATCCGACCGACCCGACTGACCCCGATGATTCAGGCTTCCCTGATGACGGCAAATTCCGTATCAGCAAGGTGCCGAACCAGATTTATACGGGAAAAGCCATCAAGCCCGCGGTCGTCGTGTATTACGGTTCGTGCCGCTTAACGGAAAAAGTGGACTACACCGTGGCATATAAAAATAACATCAATGCGAACGATGCAACGGTGGCAAAGACCGCGCCCACGATCACCGTCAAGGGAAAGGGAAATTACAGCGGCAAGCAGAGCATTACTTTTGTCATCGAGCCAAGGAGCATTGAGGGGGACGACGTGACGGCCATGGAGCTTGCCGCGGCTGCAAACGGCAAGGTACAGAAACCGGTTCCGAATTTGCTTATCAATATAAATAACAAAGATAAAAAGCTCAGGAATAAAAAGGACTTTATCGTGAGCTATCCTGATGCGGATCAGGCAGGAGCCTATAAAGAGGCCGGAACCTACACCGTCACCGTCACCGGAACCAAGAACTATCGGGGAACCAGAAACATAAAATTTACCGTTACGGATAAGGCACTGTTATCTAAGGCTCAAATCACTGTCAAGGCAAAGGAGTATACTGGCAGCGAGGTGACGCTTGGCAGGGAGGACATCACGGTCAGGGTCGGCAAGACCACCCTTACCTATGGCACTGACTATACCTTGAGCTACCGCAATAACACACAGGTCGGCAAAGCTGTGGTCATCGTCACGGGTATAGGAGACACCTATGCGGGCAGCAAGGAGGCCGTCTTTAAGATAAACGGGGTGTCGCTCGCCAAGGCGCAGATTAGCGGAATCTCCGAGAAAACCTACACCGGAGCGGAGCTCACACAGGATGTACGGGTGGAGCTAAACGGCAAGACCCTGAACAAAGACAAGGATTACACTGTTTCCTACACAAAGGCAGTCAATGCGGGGCAGGCAGCCGTAATCATTCGCGGGACGGGCGGATATACGGGAACCGTGAAGAAGACCTTCAAAATCACGCCCTATGATTTAGAGACGGACGAGGCTCATAAGCTACGCGGCGTTCCTGCGAAGCTGAGCGTGGCATATGCCAAGGGCGGAGCAGCGCCCGAGCTTGCGCTTACCTTTGGCGGCAAGCCGCTGACTGCCAAAACAGACTACACGATTACCTACAAAAACAACAAAAAGCCCGCGGAGGCAACAGGCGACAAGGCTCCGACCATGATTGTCAAGGGCAGGGGCAATTTCAAGGGGACGTTCACGATTCCGTTTGCGATTACGGTGAACCGCCTTGATACGGACAATCAAGTGACCATCACTGCTGCAGACACCGCATATGTCAATAAAGCGGGCAAATATGCGGTAAAGCCTGTCCTTACCGATGCAAACGGCAAGAAGCTTGCCGCAGGTACGGATTATGAGAAGACCTTCAGTTATATGCTCCTCCATGCAGACGGAAAAGAGACGGAGCTGACAGCCGCGGATATCGTACCGGCGGGCAGCCGCGTGAAGGTTACGGTTACGGGAAAGGGCAGCTATACGGGCAGCATATCCGCAACCTATTGCATTACGCCAGCTTCCTTCTCCAGGGCGAAGATTACAATAAAGCCAAAGGCCTATACAGGAGGCCGTGTCACGCTGGACAAGGAAGACATCAAGGTGACGCTTGGCGGAAAAACCCTTACCTATGGCGAAGACTATACTGTCGTTGAGGACAGCTATCAAAACAACGTGAAGAAAGGCCGTGCGGCCGTGACCGTAAAGGGACTCAAGAACTACGGCGGAAGCAAGACCGTAAAGTTTAAAATTACGGCGAGAATGCTTACAAAATTTTTGCCGGTAGATGTCAACACATTTATGCAAAAAATGCTAATGAAATTCGTGGATTAAATTCTGCTGAAATTCTACAATCTAAATGCAAAAAAATGTTGACATATGTTGAACTTTTTGGTAACCTTAAAAAGGATTAACGCGCTAATCTTTAGAAAAAATTAATTATTAAAACACATCCTGTTGGAAGCAATTTTTGAGTGCTGACAAAGTGAGGAAAGGGAGAAAAAATGGACGAGAATACAAATAATGTAGTTGATAATGGTGGATTTTTATGGGGATTACTTGGATGCTGTATTCCTATTGTCGGTTTGATTTTATTCCTTGTATGGAAGGATTCCAAGCCCAAGACTGCTAAGGCAGCAGGAATCGGTGCTCTTGTATCGGTTGTTTTAGCTGTAATTTACTATATTATTGCCTTTGTTATAATGGGAGCAGTCGCTCTTGCTTAATCGCGTTGGCAGATTTCTGCGGATTTTTTTCGGATGTCATGCAAGACCGGATCGTTCCTTCTATTTTCGCGGCAGGCAGTTTCCAATCTGCGCACGCTGCACGGGAGAATTGATCGGTATGATTATTGGCATCTTCGTCACTATCTGCTTTGGCTGTCCAGGCTTTTGGATTGCATGTCTGATGATGCTTCCGCTGGTTGTGGACGGATTTGTGCAGAGACTGACGGCGTATGAAAGCAATAACCTGCGAAGGCTGTGGACAGGAATTTTGTTCGGCATTGCTTTCATATTTATGTTTATTTATTTTCATCGCATCTGCGTTCACATTGCGGGGTGGATCTTAAAGTTTTTCTGCGACCCGCAGGAGGTGGACAGAGTGATGGAAAGGTTTGTGTGATATGTATGACAGGAATAAGAGAAATCGGGTTGAATCTGGCAATACAGTTTGACCCGATTTTTTAAATACCATAAATTTGCATGGCATATAATAAATTGGAACAAAGGGGATAGCCTTGAAAGAAGGCCCAGGAGGGAAAGGATGAGAGAATCGATGGTAATGCTGGGAATATTCTGGAGTACTATGATTTTTGTGTTTCTGTTTATGGCTATATTCTATGTGCTTTATGGAGTTTCACACATGAAAGCGCTCAAGGCGTTAGGGTATAACAGGCCGTGGATGGCATGGATTCCCTTTGCAAATTACTGGGCGTTGGCGGAGGTAGCGCTGGACGGTGAGGAGAGCATCAATTTTTTCAATTCGCTTAGCGTTCCGGCGACACTGTTTAAGCTTTGGTGGTTAATTGGCTACGGCGTTTCGTTTATTCCGGGAGTGGGAGCCGTATTAAATATTGCCATGCAGGTAATCTGTCTGGGCATCTGCTATGTAAAGGTATATGCAAGGCTGGATGGGACAACGGAGGAGGCGGCGCAGGCGCTGGGCTATGTATCGGGCTTCTTTCCTATCATTGCCGTATTCAAGTTCCTTTTGGGACACTATGCCGCTTAGAAGATATTTTGGAAATGAGGATGTAGGAATGGATTTGCTTGAAATCAGGGGAAAAGTCAATACAGCTATCTGCTATGCGAGAGTCGTGGAGGAGGAAGCCATAGAGCAGATTCGCCGCATGTGCGATTATTCTATGACAGAGGGCTCGAAGATCCGCATTATGCCCGATGTGCACTCCGGCAAGGGCTGCACGATTGGAACCACAATGACGATAACCGACAAGGCGGTTCCGAATGTCGTGGGGGTCGATATCGGATGCGGCATGTACACGGTCAATCTGGGAAAAATTGATATTGATTTTGAAAAGGTTGATGAGGCGGCTCATTTTATTCCTTCCGGAATGAATGTCTGGGAGGGGAGACAGGAGCGGTTTGACCTGACCGGGCTTGTCTGCTACCGGGAACTGAAGGACACAAGGTGGCTCGAGAGGTCGCTTGGCACCCTGGGCGGCGGCAATCATTTCATCGAGATTGACGAAGCGGCGGATGGAACCAAGTACCTTGTCATCCATTCCGGTTCCAGAAATCTTGGCAAGCAGACAGCGGAGCTCTATCAGAAGCTGGCAATCAATCTTAACAGAGGATACGGCGATTATCTTGAGAAGCGCGATAACATCATCAAAACCTACAAGGAGCAGGGGCGCAGGAAAGAGATACAGGAGGCGTTAAAACAGCTTCACTGGCAGGTTTATGAGAGCGAGACCAGTATGCCCGAGGATCTCTGCTATTTATCCGGAAAATATCTTGAGGACTACCTCCACGATGTGGAGATATGCCAGGCGTTTGCCAGACGCAGCAGAGAGAAAATGGCCGAAATCCTTTTGGAGAGAACCGGCATGGCTGGAGGCGAAGCCTTCCATACGATTCATAATTATATTGATACGGATGAAATGATTTTGCGAAAGGGAGCAATAGCCGCCCACCGCGGCGAGAAGGTGCTGATACCCATCAATATGAGAGACGGGAGCGTGCTGGCAGTCGGCAAAGGCAACCCGGAGTGGAACTACTCAGCGCCCCACGGAGCGGGGAGACTGATGTCCCGAACCAAGGCAAAAAACAGCCTGAGCCTGGAGGAATACAGGAAAACGATGGGGGGCGTTTATACGACGTCCGTCAATGAGAACACCCTGGACGAGGCGCCGATGGCATACAAAAGCCTTGAGGACATTATTGACGTGATCCGGGAGTCTGTAGATATCATCGATGTGATGAAGCCGGTTTATAATTTTAAGGCTTCGGATTGAGGTGGGGAGAAATATTCGATGGCATATACAAAAATTAATTCATTAGAAAAAAATTATGTGAAAGCAAATGCGACATTGAGTGAAATAGAAACACTGAAGGATAATTGGAACGATAACGGTGCAAGTGCCTTTTCTCCAAAATTGATTGAGAAGTGTAGAGGGATCGTAATACAGTTGGCTTCTGAACCTTTTATTTGCCCTACCGCATGTGGTTCCATTCAATTTGAATATGAAAAAGAAAATGGAGACTATTTGGAATTTGAAATTTATGAAGACCGGATTGAATGCTTTTTAGATACGTTATCCGGAGGAGAGGAAGAATTCAATTTGCAAAGTATTTCTGCGACTGATAAAATGAAGCAAATGGTGGTGGATTTTTATGGCTGAAAGAGACTGGAGTGCAGTATACCGCAGAGTAAAGAGTATGCTGATTTTTATGAAAGAGGGCAGACCATCATCGGCATTATTTAAAGACAGTAAAGGTGTATCAGTTGATAGAGATGGCAGAAGAGGAATTGAATACAATTATTCAATTAACCGAATTGGCATAAAAGGAATCAGGATAGGGGGATATTCCTTACCTGGTTTCTTTTATTATACAAATGCGGAGAGGTCATTACTGCTTGAGTTAAGGGCGCAAACGTCAATGTCACTCAGGGCTATAAGACCTTCAAATATCTGAAAAGAATTGCGTAAGGTGCTGAGTGGACAAATTTTAAGGGATGACATCTTAGTGAAATAGTGATAAGATAAAAACAGTATAATTTTGTCAAAATAGCGGTGTAATAATAGAAAACAAGCGAGAAGGTGAATATCATGCGGCTGCCGAATTCTGATAATCTGGAAGTCCAATATTTAAGCAGAATCTTTGACAATACCAGCGAATGCTATAAGTTCTTCTGGTTTCAGGCGATTGTAACCAAAGTATTAGAAGGCAAAGAACGTATAACATATGAGGAATTGATTGATGAGATGGTTGCGGACGCATGGTACATGGTAGTTGAGTATCATTTAAACTTGGGGCCGAGGGATACTCTGGAAAGTTTGGTACACTATTTACAGCAGATATCCCAGTTAAAATCTTCTGAAAAAAAGGAAAATATTATTGCATACCTAAAGACATGTCAGGATAAGGAAGTACTAAAACGCAAGAGGATTCTGACAAAAAATGTTCCGTATCGTATACAGGCTCCATTTATGAGCAAAGTTAAGGGAAAAGAATGGGCAGTGTCTGAGAGCGTGTTGATTGATAAAATCAACCAGGAACGCAGACTGATGTATTATTATGAAGGCCTAAGAGGTATGCAGACTACCATTCGGCTTGATGCAGAATGGTTTCTGTATATACACAAAAATCAGGAAATTATAAAGGGTTGGCTTCAATATAATATGGTGATGTATTTACAGCGGCGCAATCCAAATGTCCCGGGAATTGTGGATAAATTATATCCACCGCAGGAACGAAAGCTGGACAAAGTGAAAAAATACTGGAAACTGTTATTGACACTTCAGCCGGTATACGAAATATATGGGCATACTCAACTGTCGGACAATGACATTTCAATTGATCATTTTGTGCCGTGGTCTTATGTGGCTCATGATGAGTTTTGGAATCTGCACCCCACGACACGCAGTATCAACAGCAGTAAGAGCAATAATCTGCCGGATTGGAATGTTTATTTTCCTCAATTGGTCAAGCTGGAATATATCTCTTACGAAATGATGTGGAAGTATGATGCAATACATGATGAATTTGAAAAATGCGCCAGAGAACATTTGAATGACGACGCTGTGCGAAGAAAAGTATATCGAGCAGGGCAGGATTTGGTAAGGTTTTCTAATGCTTTGGAAGAAATTATGCAGCCTGTATATCAATCGGCAAAGAATTGTGGGTTTAAGGATTGGATTTATTTAGGTGTAAAGGACAGTGAGCCGGTGTAGTGGAAAATTGTGAGAGTGTTGTTTAAGCAAAATGGAAGAGGTAAAGAGTATTCTGCTTTCATGAGAGTATCTGGAATACCGCTAATATATATAGCTGGGAGATGACTCTATCGGCACGCTCGTGCTTCTTATGAATAACGTAACATCTCAAGAAAAGGAGCTCCCCATGTTCGAACAAGACTACATTATGCGCCTGATCAAAGAGATGGTCAGGGCGATACTAAAACTGCTCTTCCAAATCGACACCGAATCCCCCACAGAGGAACTTCTGGAGGAGAAAGAAGAAAGAGCGGTATTCCATGCATTGGCGGAATTGATTGACAGCGGAGCGATCAACGAGGCTGAAAACAGGCTTTATGATTTGATGGAATATGACCAGAGTGTGGACAGAGAATCCGCCAGCCTGAAGACAGCTGTATTATTCTATTCCTATCTGAATCAAAAGTCAGATGATTTCCTGCAGGAGCATGATTACAGCAGGGAGGAAATTCAGACGGGATTAAATCAGATTATCTCCCGATATGGACTGGAAGGCATTACAGAGCTGTGGACAGAACAATAAAAACCAAAAAGGAGAATTGCTATGGAATCTCTCAGAGAAACTTTTCATTTGGAGCAGTATTTGGAGGAGGCAGTGGACAAGGTAGTGAAACTGCAGATGGAGGGCATGTCGGTGCAGGATATTGCGGAGGTCGTAAAACTGCCGGTTGAGGACGTGGATGAAATCATTCTTTCAACCTTTCAGGTATGGGGACATTAGCTTTACTATAACCTTCCCCTGATTTCACCAAAATTTCACCAAGAAAACCACTCAAAACACCAAAAAAATAGCCAAATCGTCATATTGACAAGGAAGCCGTCCGCGCAGTAATATTAGACCGAAATTCAGGAAGGGGCGGATTGCTATGGCAGGGAAAACCACAAGGGACATGACGCAGGGGAGTCCTGTGAAATTAATATTGGGATTTGCGATGCCGATGCTGCTGGGACTGTTGTTCCAGCAGTTTTACAGCATGGTGGACACGATTATCGTGGGCAAATGGCTGGGGGTGGATTCGCTGGCGGCAGTGGGCTCCACCGGTTCCATCAATTTCATGATCATCGGTTTCTGCATGGGTGTGTGCAGCGGTTTCGCCATACCGGTAGCGCAGCGGTTCGGCTCGAAGGATTATGTGTCGCTGCGGAAATTTGTGGCAAACAGTGTGTGGGTGTCGGCAGTTCTGGCGAGCGTCATGACGGTGGCGGTGTGTCTGTTGTGCAGGTCGATTCTGCAGGCTATGAGGACGCCGGATGATATCATCGATGAGGCCTACGCGTATATTTTTGTGATTTTCCTGGGTATTCCTGTAGTTTATCTGTATAATTTACTGTCCGGCATTATCCGTTCTCTGGGGGACAGCAGGACGCCGGTTTATTTTCTGATACTGTCTTCTGTCATCAACATTGTGCTGGATATTGTGTCCATTCGATTTCTTCACATGGGTGTGGAGGGACCGGCGTGTGCTACGGTGATTTCTCAGGCGGTATCCGGGGCGTTGTGTCTGATTTATATCCACAAAAAATTTGAGATTCTGCATCTGCAGAGGGATGAGTGGAGGGTGGACTGGCATTATATACAAAATTTGTTGTTTATGGGTCTCCCCATGGGATTGCAGTATTCCATCACTGCCATCGGAAGCGTGATTTTGCAGACGGCGGTAAACGGGCTGGGCTCTTCCGCGGTGGCGGCAGTCACTGCGGGCGGTAAGGTGAGTATGTTTTTCTGCTGTCCTTTTGATGCGCTGGGGGGAACGATAGCGACCTATGCAGGTCAGAATGTGGGTGCGAAGAAGCTGGAGCGTATCAACAGCGGTATCCGGGCGGCGGTGCTCATCGGATTTGTCTATTCCATTGCGGCGTGTGCGGTTCTGGTGTTCTTTGGGGACACGATTGCGCTGCTGTTTCTGAATGCGGAGGAGGCGGTTATTTTGTCCCGGGCGCATCAGTTTGTGATGATAAACAGCGCCTTCTATATGGCGCTCACGCTGGTAAATGTGGTGCGTTTCTGCATACAGGGAATGGGCTTTAGCGCGTTTGCCATTCTCGCGGGGGTCTGTGAGATGATAGCCCGCACTATCATGGGATTTGGGCTGGTGCCCTGGCTGGGCTTCGATGCGGTGTGTTTTGCAAACCCGCTGGCATGGATTATGGCGGATGCCTTTCTGGTTCCGGCGTATCTGATCTGTATCAGACGACTTAGAAGGCTGTTCGGGCAATTGCCGGAAACGTCCGGTTCATGAGCCGGATGTTCCGGGGGCTTGAAGCTGTCGGGCGCGCCGCATATGCAGATAAAACAGAATGCAGATGACGGCGGACAGTCCGGAGCCTGCGGTGGAGGCGAGCCCCATGGGAAAGAGCGTTTCCGCGAAGCGGCTGGACGCCAGCCATGCCAGCGGAATCCGCATGAACACGATGGAGACGGCGTTGTGGAAGAAGGAGATGGAGGAGCGTCCGTAGGCGCAGAAATATCCGCTGAAGCAGAAGTGGATTCCGGCCAGAGCGCAGTCCCAGACATAGCCGTGCATGTATTGGCTGCCCAGCCGGATGGCATCGGTGTTGTCGGTGAACAGTCCCACGGCGGAGCCTGCCGCAAACTGCATGGCGGTGGCGATGGCAACGCCGAAGGAGGCGCACAGCAGCACGGCGTAGCGAAGGGTCATGCGGGCGCGGTCATGTTTTCCTGCGCCGATGTTCTGGGCACAGAGCGCCGACACGGAGGAGAGCATGGAGGAGGGCACGAGGAACAGGATACCGATAATTTTTTCCACAATGCCCACGGCAGCCGCGTCATTTAAGCCTCTTCTGTTGGCGAATATGGTGATCACGATGAAGGAGATTTGGATAAAACCGTCCTGAAGAGCCACGGGCAGCCCGACCTTTAAGAGATTGCCCATGATTTCCCGGCGGGGCTTTAAGTCCTTTCGAGACAGCGACAGGCCGGTTTTCCCGCGCAGGATGACAAAGAGGGACACTGCCACGCTGATGGTCTGCGCCAGTGTGGTGCCCAGTGCGGCGCCCACGGCTCCCAGCCGGAACACGCCGATAAAGAGGTAGTCCAGAGCGATATTGGCAGTGCATGCCACCGCGATAAAATACATGGGGCTTTTGGAATCTCCCATGCCCCGGAAGATGGAGCTGATAATATTGTAAGCGGTGATAAAAGGGATGCCGATAAAACACACCGTGAGATAAGCGATTGTCCCGGAGACAGCCTCCGCGGGTGTGGACATGACTGCCACGATGGGGCGGACGGCAAAGAGCAGGATTGCCATCAAGGAAAAGGACACCAGCATGAACAGCGTCACGGTGTTTCCGATGGCCGCGGACGCCTGTTCCTTCTTTTGGGCGCCCACAGCCCGTCCGATCATCACGGTGGATCCCATGGCAAGTCCTACGATCATCACGGTGAGCATATGCATGACCTGTCCTCCGATGGAGACTGCGGTAGTGCTCTCGACGCCGTTAAACTGTCCGATGATAAACAAATCCGCCATGCCGTACAGGGTCTGCAAAAAATAGGACAGCAGATAGGGCAGCGCGAAGTATAGCAGCGCCTTCCAGACGCTGCCGGAGGTGATGGAGTTATTTGTTTCTGGCGTTTTGTGACGTTGTGTGTTCATATGGTGTTCTCTCTTTTTGCATTCTTCCTTGCATTTGCCGGAGTTTCCCTGCATTTGCCAGCGCGGTTCGGATTTATTTTACCGCAATTTCCGCACAAGGGGAAGAGCCACAGACAGTTTTTGTTCACTGGCTGCGGCTCTTTTTACTTTCAGTAGTGATATTCCCGGGTCTGATAGTGGAAATTCTGCAGCCGGCTGTCGCGATTGTAGAGAGTGGTCTGACACGCCATGGGAGCAGGCTCCGACTGTTGGGTTGTCTCCTCCAGAATCGCTGCAAAGAGTTTATTTCCGTTTCTGTCTTTTGCGTCGGAATGGGAGGAGCGATTGTCGTCGCGTTTCACTTTTTTGTTTACGGGAACTGCCATTACTGAATGCACCATTAAAATACCTGTAATTCCGTTTGCTACGATGATCCCTCCTTGGATGCGTATTTGAATAGTGTCAGGTTCCTGTTACTATATGTTTCGGCAAAATTGGCAAAAAGTTTAGTGTCCGGGCGCGTACTACATTGACCTTTGAAAAAGAATTTGGTAAAATCGACTGTATAGGCGTTTTGGCAGAACGAAAGGGCGTCTAAATTTTACAATAGGAAAGGGAGTTACAAAAATGGCAGCTCTAGTCTTGGTTATTGTTGCAGCAGTTGCAGCATTAGCTTTCGCAGCCTTCAACTTCTACGGGGTGAAGAAGATGGAGGAAGGAACAGACACTATGTCTGAAATCGCATCGGCAATCAGAGTTGGTGCGAATGCATTTATCACCTATGAGTATAAGATCATTGCAATTGTGGTGGCGATCATCGCCGTATTGCTGATTTTTATGTCATGGCAGTCTGCAGTCTGCTTTGTCATCGGCGTGCTGATGTCCGCGGCGGCAGGATGGATTGGCATGAAGATAGCAACCTACGCGAATGTGCGCGTTTCCAACCGGGCGCGTGAGACCAAAAACATCGGTGAAACTCTGAAGGTGGCTTTCCGCGGAGGTTCTGTTATGGGACTCTGCGTGGGCGGTTTTGCACTGCTCGGTCTCTTCCTTGTGTATATGATTTTTGGCATCGGCATGGGCTTGATGTCCGTGGACGCCATCATGGACGGCGCAATCTTTACACAGTGCCTCTCCTGTTATGCGCTGGGCTGCTCGATTGTGGCTATGTTTAACCGTGTGGGCGGCGGTATCTACACCAAGGCGGCGGATATGGGAGCCGATCTGGTGGGTAAGACCGAGGCGCATATCCCCGAGGACGATCCCCGCAATCCCGCAACCATCGCCGACAATGTGGGCGATAATGTGGGCGATGTGGCCGGTCTTGGTTCCGACCTGCTGGAGTCCTATGTGGGAGCTATCTCCTCAGGCATTATTCTGGCGTCCCATCTGTTTTTGGCGTCTCTTGCGGGCAGCGGCATGATCGACGATGTACTGCTCCAGAAAATGTTCTACTATCCTCTGGTATTTGCGGCATGCGGTCTGATTGCCTGTATCATTGGCATTGCGTCCGTATTGTTTAAAAAAGGCTCCGACAATCCGCATAAGGATTTGAACTTTGCAACGATGGTGTCTGCGGGGCTTACCATTCTCTGCGGCTTCGGCGCGACTTATCTGCTCTTTGCGGATGATTCTCTGACGGATGCCATTCAGGAGGCTGGTTTCGCATTGGGCTACATTTCTCCGTGGATTGCAGCCTCCATCGGCGTTGTCAGCGGCGTGGTGATCGGTATGATTGCCGAGTACTACACCAGCTACGATTACAAGCCGACCCAGCTGATCGCGCACGCCTCCAAGGAGGGTGCAGCGCTCACCATTACCCAGGGTCTGGCAGTGGGTATGAAGTCCTGTATGGCTCCCTTGATCCTGCTGGGCATTGCAACCTATGCGTCCTATGCGGTTGCGGGTATGTTTGGTATTTCCATGGCTGCAATCGGTATGCTGTCCTTTGTCAGCACGACCGTTTCCGTTGATACCTATGGTCCTATTTCCGATAATGCCGGCGGTATCGCCGAGATGTCCGAGCTGGAGCCGGAGGTTCGTGAGATTACGGACAAACTGGATTCTGTGGGAAATACCACCGCTGCCATCGGCAAGGGCTTTGCCATCGGCTCTGCGTCTCTGGCTGCATTGTCGCTGATGGTGTCCTATCTGTATTCCTTTAACGAGCCCGGCACGGAACTGAATCTGAACTTCACCGACCCGTTAATCCTCTCCGGCGCGATGGTGGGAGCAGCGCTTCCCTATCTGTTCTCCGGTATGCTGATCGAGGCGGTTGCAAAGGCTGCCCGCAGGATGGTTGAGGAAGTGAGACGCCAGTTCAAGGAGATTCCTGGTATTTTGGAGGGCAAGGCAAAGCCTGACTACAAGACCTGTATCGAGATTTCCTCACAGGGCGCATTGAAGGAGATGCGTTTCCCTGCAATCCTCTCCATCATCTTCCCGTTGGTGGCAGGATTCCTCTTCGGACCCCTGTTTGTGGGCGGTGTGCTCATCGGCGCGACCCTGTCTGCTATCATGCTGGCAATCTTTACCGGAAATGCAGGCGGCGCATGGGACAACGGCAAGAAGTACATCGAGTCCGGCGCTATCGAGGGTCAGAAGAAAGGGTCTCCTGCGCATGACGCGGCTGTGGTGGGTGATACCGTAGGCGACCCCCTGAAGGATACCGTGGGTCCCTCTCTGGATATTCTGATCAAGATCATGTCCACCGTGTCTCTGGTTGCAGTGGCAATGTTCAGCCGCTACAATCTGTTGGACTTTGTATTGAATCTGTTCCAGTAAGTCTGGAATCCGGCCTGAGATAGGGCGCATATAAAAAACAAAGAACCATATAGGAGCGTAAATGCTCCTGTGTGGTTCTTTTTATCTGAATATTTTTATCCCATCATTTTTGGAAGAAGCATCATGGCAAGGGCGGCGGCTCCGCCCACGGCATATATGCCGTTTATCACGAGGCAGAGTTTCATGAGTGTGTTCTGCGCATGTGCCTTTCCATAGGCAAGCATGGTAAAGATGCCGCTGAAAATCATGAATATGGCGTAGGATGCAATCGTGATTTCCGCCACGGGGGACTCCAGCGCCCAAGCGTTTGTGCGCAGCGGCAGGATGCTCCAGGGTATGAAGAGCATGAGTGAGCAGACGAGAGTTAAAATTTTGTTTTTCATATTCGGTTATCTCCTTTTCTTTATTTTCTTTTTTATTTTCTCTCACCTTTTCCGAAGCACAGGCAGGACAAAACCATGCACAGGGCAGAGGAGCAGAGGGCGACGGTGAGCAGGGGAGTGACATTCACGTCCGAGGGAGTCATTGCCGCGGACAGTCTGCCGTATTCGTTTGTGATGGCAAAGAACGGGTAGGCCATGGGGTAGGCGAACCAGAGCCTTGTGTTGATAATCAGTACCGAGGGTACGATGGAGGCAAGCGATATGCCGATGGAAAAAATCGGCGTCTGTATGCATACCGATATCAGCCAGAAGAAGGTCAGCATCGGGACGGAAGCCAAAAAGACCAGACCCGCCTCCCGCAGCACAAAGGGCAGCGGAAGTACAAAGGAATAGTGCTGTGTGTGTGACACGATGGCGGCGCTGATGTAGTACATGCCCACGGTCAAGGCAAGCTGGAGCGCTGCCAGGCACAGCAGCACCACAAATTTTGCCAGACATAATTTGGCGGTGCCAACAGGCAGGGCGAGCATTTTCAATATCCCGTGATTGGTCCGTTCCGTCTGCTGGAGCAGCACGGTGCATACGACCATTGCCGAGGGGAACATGAACCAGGACATTCCAAGGAAGCCCTGTATCAGAAAATTGTTTTCCGGCAGGATGCCAAAATCCGCAGAGGTTTTGAAGCTTACGTCAGCGTGAAAGATGGCGGGCAACCAGAGGAAGACAGCCGCAGTCAGCAAGATCAACAGGATTTTGGAGCGGCGGATTTTATGGAATTCTATACGAATAAGTGATAAAAAGCTCATGTGAGTGACCTCCTGATTCTAATCAATATGATTTCTCCGAGGGAGATGACAAGCAGCTCGAGGAGAGCGGCGGCAGCGAGGGCAAGGTCTGTTCCCGTGCCGGAAGGGACTCCATAGGGCATGGCAAAGGGAAACAGGGACGGCACAAAGTGTCCGAGGGGCAGTATGGTGGCGATGAATATACAGATTACGCCGATTCCAAGGCAGAGCCACATGTTTTTGCAGGCGGAAGCCAGCAGAAGGGAGACCGCAGCCGCGGGGAGCAGCAGGAGCAGCTCGTACCCAAAGCTTTGCAGGATTTCGATTCCGAAGGAGCCAAACCAATGTATGGCGCAAAAAGCGATTCCCAGAGCCTCCAGTGTCAGGCTCATCGCGCAGAGGAGCGTCATCAGCGCAAATTTCCCGAAAAACAGGCTGCTCTCCCGGGCGGGCAGAGAACACATTTTCTGCAGGGCATTGTTCTCATATTCCGCGTGATACAGAAGCGCCGCGCCCACTGTGACCAGAAGGCAGTTTAGTATCGACATGACCGACCAGTTTGCGTCCAACAGGATTTGGACGGGTGTGGCGGCAAGGCCTGTATACATTTCTGCACGGACGGCCATATTCAGGACGGGAATGGCTGCGGCGAGAAGACCGCCTGCGGCAAATGCGGGGAACAGTCCCGTGCGCTTTATTTTCCTAAATTCCAGACCAAGGTTCATCTCGCACCTCCCTGCATGGCGGCTCTTTGGCCGTTGTCCGCATCGATGAGTGCAAGGAAGGTGTCCTCCAGATTGTCGGTGGGACAGCCCTGTGCCTCGGCGGTTCGTTTCAGTTCCTCCGGCGTGCCCTCAAAGAGAAGGTGTCCGCGGTTGAGGATGCCCACAAAATCGGCCATCAGCTCAATCTCCGAGAGCAGGTGGGAGGAGACCAGTACGGTACAGCCGAGCTTCCGGGGCAGGGAGCGGATCAGCGTTCGGATCTCGTGGATGCCCACGGGGTCGAGTCCGTTGGTGGGCTCGTCGAGGATTAGAATGGGCGGTCTGCCGATGAGCGCTCCCGCGAGGCCGAGCCGCTGTTTCATGCCCAGAGAGTATCGTCTGGCGAGGCGGTCTTTGTAGGGCGTCATGGCTACCAGCTCCAGCGCGTCGGAGACGGCGGATTTGGGCAGCTTTAAGATTTTGCGGATGATGTCCAGATTTTCCTGACCGGTTAAATTGCCATAAAAGGCGGGCGCTTCGATAAAGGAACCGACCTCTCTGAGGATTTCCACCCGGTCTTTGGGATATTGTTTTCCGTCGATGGTGAAGGAACCGCTGGTGGGGCGGGTCAGTCCCAGAAGCATTTTCATGGTGGTGGACTTGCCGGCTCCGTTGGGGCCTAAGAAGCCGTAGACGGCTCCCCTGGGGATGTGCAGATTCAGTTTGGATACGGCGGTATAGTCCGCGTAGGTTTTGGTTAAATCGTTTGTCTGAATGACATTCTGAATGAAATTCATAGATACCTCCATAATATTACCTCCATAATATTTTTGTGGTTCTCGCGGTTTGCTTTATGATTAGCCTTCTGCTCTTTTTGATTGTAATGCGCAAGCCTTACAACAGCCTTTCCGCAGCCTTACATTTACCTTACATTCCGGTTTTGTTATCAAAAAAGTCCGGAGGATGTGGTACAATATGTCCATATTCAGGGAGGAGAGATGCCGGATGGATTGTGAATATTTAAAGGATAAGCGGATTCTGTTGGTGGATGACGAGCGGGAGCTTCTGGAGATGGTGGAGTCGATTCTGCGGGCGGAGGGCTTTCATAATATAGCGACGGCTTGTAGTGTCAGGGAGGCGCTGGAACTCACAGGACAAAATGTCACGGGACAAAATGCTCGGGAGTGTTTTACCCCGGAGCTTGCGATTCTGGATGTGATGCTGCCGGACGGCGACGGCTTTGAGCTGCTGAGACGGCTCAGGGAGAGCGGCGGGTATCCGGTTCTGTTTCTGACTGCCCGGGGTGAGGACGAGGATAAGTTCAGAGGATTTGGGCTGGGGGCGGACGATTATATGGTAAAGCCGTTTCTCCCGAAGGAATTGATTTTCCGGGTGCTGGCCGTTTTGCGCAGAAGCTATAAGGAGGAGAACCCATTGGTGAGGCTGCGGCACAGTGTGATTGATTTTGCCCGCGCGGAGGTCGTTCGGGACGGAGAGCATATTCCACTGACGGCAAAGGAATATGAGCTGTTGTCTGCGCTGTATCGCAACGCGGGGCGCATTGTGACGATTGACGCGCTGTGTGAGGCCGCCTGGGGGGACAATCCGTTTGGCTATGAGAATTCTCTGATGGCGCATATCCGCCGCATCAGGGAGAAGATAGAGCTGAATCCATCCCAGCCGGTATCTCTGGTGACGGTCAAGGGGCTGGGCTACAAGCTGCTCGTGGAGGGCGGAAGGTAGATAATGTGTATGGAGAGCGGAGCAAAAAGGAGAGGCGGATGAAGAGTGTACCGAAGCTGATACGGCGTTTTGTGGGTATTTTGATGATCAGTTCCATGCTGCTGTTGGTCTTGAATGTTGTGCTTTTGTTTCTGGTAGGAAGGTCTCAGACCGCCAGCGGTTCGCCTTATACCACGGCGAAGGAGGTCGGAGCCGCGCTGCGGCGAACAGAAAACGGTTATGTCTGTGACGCGGCGCTGGCGGAGCGTCTGGAGCAGGGGGATTTTTGGGCGCTGTGCATCGATGATGCCACCCATCGGGTGGTGTGGAACACCGATAATCTTCCGGATGAGATTCCGAGGCAGTTTTCGCTTGCGGATGTCTCCAGACTGACGCTGGGATATGTGAAGGATTATCCCACCTATGCGGGGGAGGCCGAGGGCGGGCTGGTGGTGCTGGGCTATCCCAGGGACCGATACTGGAAATCCATGTGGCCAACCTGGGACTATGATTTTATCGCCAATCTTCCAAAGACAGTACTCTGTGTGCTGGCGGTGAATATCCTGTTCATTCTTCTTATCTATGTGGTGGCAAATACAGGATTGTTAAAATCAGTTCGACCCATTGTGGAGGGTATACAGGCTCTTCCCGAGGGAGAGACCGTGTTTGTGCGGGAGAAGGGGCTGTTATCGGAGCTGGCGGCGAGCATCAACCGCACTTCCGAGATACTGCGGTTTCAGAGGATGCAGCTTCGCCGGAAGGAGACGGCGCGCGCCAATTGGATTGCCGGGGTGTCCCATGACATCCGGACGCCCCTGTCGATGGTCATGGGCTATGCGGGGCAGATGAAGGATGACCCGAAGCTGACGAAAGAACAGCGCCGCAGGGCAGCAGTCATCGTGAAGCAGAGCGGGCGGATGCGGAATCTGATCGATGATTTGAATCTGGCTTCCAGGCTGGAATACAACATGCAGCCCAATCATTTCGTGCGGGAAAATCTGGTTTCGATCGTAAGGCAGGTGGCAGTTGATTTTGCCAATCTGGACATCGACGGCAGATATCCCATCAACTGGGAGACGGAGGAGGCTCTTGCGGTCTGCCCGGTAAATGCGGATAAAGCCCTGCTCCAGAGGGCGGTCGGCAATCTCATCCAAAACTGCATTAACCACAATGAGCAGGGCTGTAACATTTATGTAATGCTGGCGGTGCAGGGCGCTCAGTGCAGTGTTGTGGTGGAGGACGATGGCGCGGGGGTCACGGACGAAGAGCTCGATAAATTAAAGAATACGCCTCATTACATGGTCTGTGACGGTGTTTGCGGCGAGCAGCGCCACGGAATGGGGCTGCTGATTGTAAAGCAGATTATGGACGCCCATGGCGGGAAGACCACACTCGGACACAGTGAGTACGGCGGTTTCTCTGTGGAGCTTGCGCTGCCGTGCCTGGAGGAGAGATAAAACGCTTCTTTTTGTTGTGTAAATTTGTAGAAAGTGTTATAATAAATGCAATCAACTAACGGTATACAGGTCAATTTGTATATACGACAGGTAGGAGGGAGAACAGTATATGAAAGTTCGTAGAATTTTGGCTCTGACAGTGATTGTCGGGCTTCTGGCAGGCTCTTTGTGCGGCTGCGGCGGACAGAATGCATCAAAGAGGAGAACCATCGGTTCGATTGTCGATGCAAATTCGGGCGATGAGGTGAAGACGGATGCCCCGGTTCTGGAGTTGACGATCGCATCGAATCAAACCTCTCAGGACAATCCGTATCACTTTGGCCTGGAGACCTTTAAGGAGGTTGCCGAGGAGCTCTCGGGCGGCACGATCCAGGTGACCTGCAGTGATGGAAGCTTATCCGAGGATGAGGGAGAGCTCATTAATCTGTTGGACAGCGGAGAGGTTCAGATGGTGGTATGCTCCCCCGGAAATATGTCTTCCGCGGGTGTTTCCGAGGTAAATATGCTTTCCCTGCTCTATCTGTTCAATGGCTTCAGCCATTGGGAGACGGCCATGGACGGGGAGTTTGGTTCCGCCATGGCGGATGTGATCCTGGAGAAGACCAACAATAAGTACCGCATCATGGGCTACTGGTCCGCGGGAGTCAGAGACTATTACGGCAAGATACCCGTGACTACGCCTGAGGATGTGCAGGGGCTTACGATTCGTACCCAGACGTCGGGAGTTGTGTCGGAGTATTGGACGTCCATGGGAGCTGAACCTGTCAATATAGGCTGGGGCGACCTGTATGATGTGTTAAACCGCGGGGAAGTGGATTCGGCGGAGAACGATTATACGAATCTGATGCTGAAGGAGCATCACACCACGGCGAACGGCAAGTATATCTGCGAGACGCATCACGATTATACAACGCGTCTGTTTATCATGAACGGTGACTTTTATGACGGGCTCAGCGGCGAGCAGAAGAACTGGATCGAGACGGCTTCTCTTGCGGCCACGCTGCAGGAGCGTTCCGTAACCTATGAGATGATGGACAGCTCCAAGGCGCAGTGCGTTGCGGAGGGGGCGGTGGTAACCGATTACGCGAAGATGGATATTGACGCTTTCCGGGAGCCTGCCGTAGCGATTCAGGACAGTTATGCTGACGAAAACGGGCTGAGGACTTATCTTGAGATGATCAGGAGAGCTCAGTAATTTCTTATAGAGGAGGAAGGCATTTTGGCTAAGAAGGAAAGTAATACGGCGGCAAGCAATGCCGGCAGGGAAAAAGACCAGTTTGCGGTAGGCATCAAGGTAAAATTGATCATTGGTTTTGCCATTCCACTGGTATTTACCATTGTGATCGGAATAGTGGCCTATTCGCTGGCAGCTTCGGGCATGACCAAAAACTATGAGGATTCCATGTCAAAGGCCATGTCCATGGCTATCGAATATCTGGATTTCGGATTTGAGTCGGCGGTATCGGAATCCGAGCAGTTATATTATGACACCGATCTGGTGAGATGGGCCACAGGCTCCGTCTATAATGAGTGGACAAGAAAAGAGATCATGGAGAGCGTTTCGGTGGATCTGAACGTAAAGCAGGGCGGCAACGGATTTGTGGCGAATATGTATATTATTCCGGGCGACAGTCTGCAGGTGATATCCACCTATGACGACGATGCGGAGATTCCCGGTTTTTATGCGGAGCTGGCTGACAAGGATGAGGCGGTGTGTCTGGAGAGTCTGAAGGGAAGCTGGGTGGGCTCCCACGCGTACATCGACCAGGTGCTGGCGCAGCATTATACCGGCTATTCCGCTGACAGCTACGCCTGTTCCTATATCCGTCCCATGACTACCAAACGGGCATGTATCGTGGTGGATTACAGCAGTGACAGAATAGCGGGCATTCTTCAGGAGCTGAGTCTGGGAGAGGGGAGCATCGCGGCCTTTGTGACGGCGGACGGAAGAGAGCTGATCCTGAGGGATGGCGTGGTTTCAAACGGAGGGGATTTCTCTTTTGCAAATCAGTCCTATTATACGGAAGCCATGGCGGACAACGCGGCGACCATTATCGACTATGTTACATATAACAACAGGCAGTACCTGTTTATGGTGAGCAAGAGCTATCAGAACGGCTCTGCAATCTGCGCAATGGTGCCGGTGAGTCTGGTGAATGCAGGCGCTGATTCCATCAAAAATGTCACCATCCTTATGGTGATCATTTCCTGGCTGATCGCCATCGTGGCAGGTGTGCTGATCATTATGGGTATCGCTTCCACCATCAGGCAGATCAGCAACAAGCTGGAGATTGTGTCCGGCGGTGACCTGACCGTAAGCATGAGGGGGAGAACGGACGAGTTCAAGCTTCTGGTGCGGAGCATTGCCGATATGATCCGGAATTCCAGAAATCTGATCGTGCAGGTTTTGAAGACGACCGAAAATGTTTCGGCCTCCACCACCAATCTGTCGGAGGTGTCGGGTGTGCTCACCAGCTCCAATAACCAGATTTCCACTGCGGTGGACGAGATGGATAAGGGTGTGAACCGTCAGGCGGAGGATGCACAGAACTGTCTGGTTCAGATGGATGAGCTGTCTCAGCGCATCACCAGAGCGGTGGAGACAGTGCAGAGAATGGGAAGCATCACAGACAGTACCAAGGAAGTCATTGCGGGCGGTATGTCCACCATGGATGACCTGACGGATAAGTCTACGGATACCACGAATATCACGAAGAGCGTGACCTCCAATATCAGAAATCTGGAGGAGAGCCTCTCCGAGGTGGAGAAGTTTGTGGAGACCATCAATGATATCGCCAACGAGACGAATCTGCTGGCGCTGAATGCCTCCATTGAGGCTGCCCGCGCCGGGGAAGCCGGAAGGGGTTTCGCTGTGGTTGCGCAGTCGGTGAGTTCGCTGTCGGACGGCACGATTGAGGCCGCAAGACAGATTCGGAGCGTGATGGAGCAGATCGAGGGCTATGCCAATGATACCGTGAAGGTGGCGGCTCAGGCTGAGGTGATCGTGTCCAAGCAGTCCGAGGCGGTAAATGATACTATCCACGTATTCGGCGATATGAACGGTTATCTGACGAATCTAATCGACGAGATTACCGCTCTGGAATCCATTATCGAGAGCATGGAGCAGCACAGGAATGATACGCTGGCAGCCATCGAGAGTATCTCCGCCGTATCGGAGGAGACCGCCGCTTCCGTGTCCACGGTCAATGATTCCCTCAAGGAGCAGATGACGATGATGGATAATCTGAATCAGTCCACCATGGAGCTGCAGGACAGGGCAAAGGAGCTTACGCAGGCGGTGAACGCTTTCAAGATTTAGCAATCGGGAGTCTATAGTGTTGTGAGCAAATCGGGCTGAGGGCTCTTCGGGAGCTTTCAGCCCGAATATAATATGGCAGAGCAGGAATGAACGGGAGAAATGACATGGAACAGGCTTTGGATATTCAGGATAAGCAGTACATAAAAATGACGGAGACGCCCATCCCGAAGCTGGTGGCGACGCTGGCCGTCCCCACCGTGATCAGCATGATGGTGACGAATATCTATAATGTGGTGGATACGGCTTTTGTGGGGACATTGGGAAACAGCGCAAGCGGTGCGGTGGGCGTAGTGTTTGGATTTATGTCCATTTTGCAGGCTGTGGGCTTTATGTGCGGGCAGGGCGCGGGGAGCATCATGTCCCGGAGTCTGGGCAACAAGGATACGGACGCAGCCACCCGGTATACGTCCACGGGCTTTTTCATGTCTCTGTTTCTGGGGGCGGTGATCGGCATCGGCAGCTTTCTCTTATTGGATCCGCTGGTCTATGCGCTGGGGAGTACCGACACCATCGCCCCTTATGCAAAGGACTATATTCTGTGGATCCTTCTGGCGGCGCCCTTTATGACGGCCAGCCTGACTCTGAATAATCTGCTGCGCTATGAGGGGCGGGCGAAGCTCGGCATGTGCGGTCTGATGGCGGGTGCGGTGCTCAATATTGCCGGCGACGCCCTTTTGATATTCGGTCTGAAGCTGGGCATCCACGGCGCGGGCATCTCCACGGCGGTGTCGCAGACCATCAGCTTCCTGATCCTGCTGGGGATGTTTCTGGCGGGAAAGACTCAGACCAGGATACGGATTTCCTGTGTGGATTTACACCTGAGGACGGCGGGAAATGTGGCGGCTACCGGCTTCCCGAGTCTTTTGAGACAGGTGTTGAACAGTGTGGCTACCATTCTGTTAAACGGCAGCGCCTCGCTCTATGGAGATGCGGCGGTGGCTGCCATGAGCATTGTCTCCAGGATTGCCTTTTTTGTGATGGCGCTCGCCATCGGCATCGGTCAGGGCTTCCAGCCGGTGAGCAGCTTTAACTTTGGCGCGGGGAAGTATGACCGGGTGAGGAAGGCGTTCTGGTTCACCTGGCTTTTGGCGGAAGTGCTGCTGGTGGTGATGGTGATTCCGGTGTTTGTGTTTGCGGAGCCATTTGTGCGGCTGTTCCGCGATGACATGGAAGTGATAAATTATGCGGTGCGCGCCCTTCGTCTGCAGAGCGTTACGCTGATTGGGGTGCCGCTCACCATGGTGACGGAGATGGGCTTCCAGAGCACGGGGCAGAGGCTGCTTGCCTCCTTCGCGTCCTCCCTGAGGAGCGGTCTGCTGTTTATCCCGGTGTTGCTTCTGCTGGCTCACACCAGAGGGATGGCGGGGATCCAGGAGGCGCAGCCGGTGGCGTTTGTGCTGTCGTTTCTGGTTTCCATCGTGCTGAGCAGGGTATTTTTGGGGCATATCGAGCAGGCGGAAAAAAACTGATTGGAAAAATATAAGCTATAATGTTTAATATGAATACTGATAATAATATTCGACTTCTCTATGAATTAAATGCGAAGAGCGCGCAGCTGGATTTGGCGATTCAGCAGGCGGAGCTGCAGCTTGCCAATGTGAACGGGAAATTGCAGACTCTGTGGCATGACGTCGCCATCTGGGTGGTGGCAGCGGTGCTTCCGGTGGCGGTTTATCTGTTGGGCAGCGGGGTATATTCGTTTTTCCTGATGGCATTTTCCACCATTCTCAAGGGCGTATATCTGATGGCTCTGCCGGTAATATTGTATCAGCTGGGCAAGGCGGTTTATCTGTTGAAATTAAATCGTGAGGATGCGGCGGACTATGAGGAACCGGTGCGCCTGGGGACGCTGCGCGATGGGCAGCTGGGGCGGGAGCCCTCCTACCGCGCGGAACAGAAGAAACTAGTCTGTATTTTGACGCGTTATTATATGGGCAGAGATACCATCAGCCAGATTCGGAAGCAGATAACGGATTCAGATTCCTGCACGATGACAATGGCGGAATTGTATGAGCAGCTGAGTGTTGTAGTCTTTTACGAGGAAGTCCGTCCGGCGCAGGCTTTTGGGGGAAAGACGGGTGGCAGCATCGTCTTTCCGATGATACTGTCGATGGCGATAGGTCTGATTTATGTATTTTATGTGTGGAGCGGTATTTAGCGGGCGGTCTGCGCCGCCCGCCTGGATAAATGTATTTATGCTTAGTTCTGCTCAGTTCCCGGTGGGAATATAGGGACGGATGGCTCCCGCCAGCTGAGATACGGGCATACTCTGCAGGTAAACGGTGCCGGGGCCTGTGAGGACGGTATTGAAGAAGCCCTCGCCGCCGAACAGCATGTTTTTCACGCCGGGGACGGTCTGGATGTCCACGGTGCAGGTGGAGCTCATGGCTGCCAGATAGCCAGTGTCGATAATGATTTTCTGTCCCGCGCCCAGCTCATATTCTTTTACATAACCGTCGAATTCCAGAAATACCACGCCATTGCCGGATAGCTTTTGCATGATGAAGCCTTCGCCGCCGAACAGGCCGCTGCCGAAGCGCTTCTGGAAGAAGGTGGACAGCTCAACGCCCGCGGTGGAAGCCAGAAAAGCGGATTTCTGCGCCACGATGTCCTGACCGGGAGCCACGGTAAAGGCGCGGATGGAGCCGGGAAAGCTGGATGCGAAAGCAATCTGCCCCGGGCCGCCCTGGGCGGTATAACGGTTCAGAAACAGACTCTCACCGGAGAATGCACGTCCGAGCATTTTGCCGATGCCGCCGCCGGAGGTAGTCTCCATCTTCATGTTGGGACTCATCCAGGACATGGCTCCGCTCTCGGTAATCATGGTTTCGTTGGCGTCAAGATTGCAGATGACCACGGGCAGGGGTTCGCCCTCAATAGAGTAATTCATAGTTGTTCCTCCTGTTATGTATTTTTAAACTTCCTTTTTTAATAATATACGAGAAAAAATGATTTGTAAAGCCGTACCTACAGCGTGTATAATAGAAAGGTGCAGTGTGGGGGAAGGGGTATCAAAAAGGTGCGAAGGAGTATGAAAACGATATGAAGACATCGAGTGAATTGGACAGACAGTTAAAGTCGATTGACCATAGAGGCTATCCCGCTTATAAGGATTTAAAGGGCGTCTATGATTTTGGGGATTATCTGTTCTCCATTGACCATGTGCAGGGAGACCCTTTTGCGGCGCCCTCCCGCGTGTCGGTGCAGGTGCCTATGGCAAAGGCGGGATTTCCCCGGGAATACTATGAGGAGAGGGCGAAGCGCATCACGCTGCAGGATCACCTGACCAGATTGTTCGGCGCGGCGATACGGGCGCGCAGCTTTCAGGCAAAGGGCTCGGGCAAAAGCGGGCTTCTGGCGGTATCCCGTTGCGGACAGGAGGTGCTGGAGCGCACGGCATGCCGTGTGGAGGAGCGGGGGATCACCGTTCGGTTTGAAATCGGTTTCCCAGCAAACGGACGCTCGGTAAACGCGGGGGAGCTGGCAAAGATTTTATTTAATATTCTGCCAGATTGCGTGCGGAAGAGCCTTTATTATGCGCGTATCGATAAGAAGGCGCTGCAGAGCGCCATAGAATTGTGCGAGGATCAACAGACGGTTCGGGAGGAGCTGTCGCAGTTGGGATTATGTGCCTTTCTGGCGGATGGTTCCATATTGCCCAGGGAGAGCGGAGTGTCGGACAAGCCGCTGAAGGATGCGGTGGCGTTCCGGGCGCCGGAGTCCCTGAGAGTGACGCTGACGCTGCCCCACAGAGGCAAGGTGAGCGGTATGGGTATACGAAAGGGCATCACTCTCCTGGTGGGAGGCGGTTATCATGGCAAATCCACGGTGCTGCAGGCGATTCAGGACGGCGTCTACAATCATATTGCGGGGGATGGCAGGGAGCTTGTCATCACGGACGCCGGCGCTGTGAAGCTGCGGGCGGAGGACGGCAGGAGTATTGCCAATGTAGATATCTCGCCCTTTATCAATCATCTGCCGAACGGCAAGGATACCGCCCATTTTTCCACGGAGGACGCCAGCGGCAGCACGTCTCAGGCGGCGGGGCTGATGGAGGCGGTGGAGAGCGGGAGCAAGCTGCTTTTGATAGACGAGGATACCTCCGCCACGAACTTTATGATCCGGGACAGGCTGATGCAGCAGGTGGTGAGCCCCGGGGAGGAGCCCATCACGCCCTTTATCGAGCGTGTGAACAGTCTCTATGAGGATCTGGGGGTCTCCACAATCCTGGTGGCGGGCAGCAGCGGTTCGTATTTTCATGTGGCTGACACCGTGGTGCAGATGAAAGAGTATGTGCCGGTGGATATCACGGAGACGGCGAAGAAAGCGGCGGCGGAGTTTGCGGTCTTTGAGACTTCCCGCAGCGCATTCCCGGAATATATCAGGGAGCGCAAGCCCCAGCCGGACAGGAGGCTTGCAGGGGAGGAGCGCATTAAGATTAAGACCTTTGGCAAGGATGAGGTGGAGCTTGCAAAGAATACGGTGGTGCTCCGGGGGCTGGAGCAGCTCAAGGATGAGGAGCAGACCAGAGCGCTGGGTTATCTGTTAAAGGAGCTTTTGACTAAGGGCTTTGACGGCAGAAAATCTCTGGCTCAGGCGGTGGATGCGCTGGAGCAGACCTTGGATGAAAAAGGCTTGGAGGCACTTTTCAGACAGGGCGATGTGGCGTCGCTGGCAAGACCCAGAAGACAGGAGATTATGGCGTGTGTAGCACGATATAGAGGTATTAAGTTTTGATTTAACACAACATGTTACAGAAAAGAAATATTAAAGGAGGATTTAATGATGAAATTAAAGGAATTGCAGGATGCAATGATTGCAGCGATGAAGGCGAAGGATAAATTCCGGAAGGATGCCATTGCCGCATTAGTGTCTGCGGTAAAGAAGGCCGGGATTGATGCGGGCTGCCGGGAGGACATCCCCGATGAGATGGCGAATCAGGCGATTTTAAAGGAGATTAAGGCGGTAAAAGAGCAGATAGACACGTGTCCGGCTGACAGGGTGGAGCTTTTGGAGGAATATCGCAGACGCCATGAGATTATGAGCGAGTTTGCGCCGAAGCTTTTGTCCGCTGAGGAGGTAAAAGCCGTTTTGCAGGAGAAATTCGCGGATGTGCTTGCCACTAAGGATAAAGGTCAGATTATGAAGGCTGTCATGGCGGAATTGAAGGGCAAGGCGGACGGCAAGGTCATTAATCAGATGGTGGCAGAATTGACAAAATAACATGTGTTATCGTAACCTTGTTAAAAAGACCATTAAAAAAGAATGTTCCCATCGGGGACATTCTTTTTTGATGATCCTGAAATCAGGAGAGAGAGAGGAGTTTCTTTTTGTAGGTGTTGAAATCCTCCTCGGAAATGATCGCTGCATCTTTCAGCTTCATCAGGTTTTGAGCTTTCTTCTGCAATTCGCTGATATCGCTGTAGGGCTGGAAAATCTCGTCGATTACTTTCTTTTCAAATACTTTATAATCATCCTCGGTCAAAAATTCGATGGCAGTGAGAGAGCGGAGCATCTGCAGCCTCTCGATGACATCTTCCTTCTGCTCGACTGTACGGATAATTTCCTGTTTTTTAGCCTGGAATTCTCCATCGCCAATCCAGTCGCACTTTCTCAGAGTCACAATACATGCAATCTGGCTCTTCAACCGCGCCTCTGAGCTGTAATCCAAGGTGGTCATCTCCTCCACGAGCTCATGCTTCTTGGCGGCGAACTCTTCCGGTGTGAACAGGAAGGTCTTGGAGAGTGTGGTCAGTCTGGTAAGCTTGTGCTCCAGCACAGGCAGACTCTCGTTCATGCGGATTTTGGTGTCGTCGGAAACCAGTTTGATGAACTGCTCGTACTGCGCCTCGGAGATAATCTCGCAGTCTTTCAAAATCGGCCACTTGGTAATCTTCTCGACTGTCATCTCCTCGGTGTCGCTGGAGACATACTGGGCGGCTCTGGTGATGTCCATACAGATTGTGTTATATTCCTCCTGAGTGAGTATCTCAAACAGGTAGAGAATCAGCAGCTTTTTCAGATTCTGCCTCATCATGTCGTTGGACACGGAGGTCAAATCGGAACATTCGGCAATCGTGTTCTTTTTAAATTCCTCAAACTCGGTGGCGGATAAGAAGCCCACCTCGTGATACTGCATATTTACCTTAACTTTGTTGAAGAAGGTCTCCAGATTGTTTAATACGCTGATATATTCAGCCTTGCTGCTCTTGTACTCCTTCTCGGTGATCATGCCGGTCTGGTAAATTGCTTCCAGCTTTTCCAGTTTTTTCTTGTACTCTTCGACAGATATCACAGAGGCAGTGGAAGTCATGGGAGCCTGAGCAGTTACCGGCGCTGCCGACGCAAGAGGAGGTGCCGCGGGAGCCGGAGCGGAAACAGGTTCTACCGGAGCGACGGGTGCAACGCTTCCCGGAACGGGTGCTGCCGGAGCAACAGGTGCAGCCGTTCCAAAGGCAGGCGCCGCCGGTGCTGCAGGAGCAGGAGCCGGAGCAGGCGTAGGGATTGGAGCGGGTGCCGGTGCCGGTGCGGGCTGCGGTGCCGCCGGAGTAACCGGTGCAGGTGCAGGCGCGGGAGCAGGAGCCGGGGTCGGTGCAGCAAATGATTGTACAGCCTCAGTCAACATATCCAGAGCCTTGGGCATATCGCGCAGACCGGGCAGACGCACCTGAAGCTTCTGAGCGCCATAGAGCGACTTCACACGGACGTAAATAATCAGCGCATCCAAGCCTTCGTATACGGATTTCTCCACTTTAGTAATGCTTTTGATTTCATAATTGATATCACCGCTATATTCGCGCTGGCTGCTTTCCAGATAAATAATTCCCTTTCCGGTGATTTTGGCATCGGATACTTCGAGGAACAGTGCTTTCTCGTTGCCGTCGATTTTTCTCAAGAAACCTCTGTTTACGTCACACTGAAAAACAACATTTGCCATATGCTTTCGCCTCATTTCTTCTTTATCGTTCATTTACAACAGAACAAACCCCTGATGGCGTTCTGTTGCATAACATCTCCAAAGAGGTCTTTACTATAATAGTATAAATAAAATCTCATGGGATGTCAATAGAGGGGGAGGGTAGGAAAACGCTGAAAAATTATCCATATTTTCCACATTTCACAACATCTGGTGTGTGAGAAAATGGTTCTCTTGCCAGATGTTGTGATTTTAAATTTTTGCAGAGAATATTAGCGTACCAGCTTTTTCCCGGATGGCATCCTTCACACATCTCATGGAAGTGATGCACACTCTTCCGTTTGGAACTTTTTGCAGATAGGAGATAGCCGCCTCAATCTTTGGCAGCATGGTGCCGGCCTCGAATTCGCCCTGTGCAATGGCGTCCTCTGCCTCGGCAATCGTCATACTCGAAATGGGAGTCTGGTTTTCCCTGCCAAAATCCCGGTAGACGCAGTCCACATTGGTGAGGATGATCAGCTCGTCCGCTTTCAGGTCGGCGGCGAGCTTGCCCGCGATGGCGTCCTTTTCGATAACTGCGGAAGCGCCCTTCAGGGCATGTTTCTGTTCGATGACGGGGATTCCGCCGCCTCCGCACGCGATGACGACCTGATCCGCATCGGAAAGCGCGCGGATGGCCTCAATCTCAACGATGTCGATGGGCTTCGGAGCGGCTACCACGCGCCGATATCCCTTGCCGGGCGTCTCCTGCACATAATTTCCCTTCTTGATCTCGATATCAGCGTCCTCCTTGGACATGTATCTGCCGATTTTCTTGGTCGGCTCATAAAAGGCCTCGTCGTAGGGGTCTACCGTGACCTGTGTCAAAAGAGTGCTGACAGGCTTGGAGATGCCTCTGCTTAAGAGCTCCGAGCGCAGCGCGTTCTGGATATCGTAGCCCACATAGCCCTGGCTCATGGCGGAACATACGCACATGGGCGCCGGGGTGTAATCCGTGTATACGCGGCGAAGCTCAGTCATTGCCTTATGTATCATGCTCACCTGGGGACCGTTGGAATGTGTGATGGTCAGCTGATAATCGGCTTCCACCAAATCAGCCAGCGCTCTTGCGGTGATTTTGACCGCATCCCATTGTTCCAGGGTGGTGTAACCCAGTGATTCATGCCCCAGAGAAACCACAACTTTCTTTTTGCTCATATATATACCTCTCTGACATTTGTTTAGGAAGCTCAGTATAGCATAATTTGCACAAAATGTATAGAGTTTTTGTGGCTGGCTTTGCAACTGGCTGCAGCCGTGTCGGCGGGAGGCGAGCGGGGTGGTCCCGCAGGCGGAGCTGTGCTTGGGCGTTTTCTAATAGTGCGTATGGGTATCCTGCAATTACGGGTCGGCTCTAAGGTGCATCCATGCACCGTAGAGCCTGAAATGCGCATCCGTGCGCATTTCACCCTTGTCTGCGGCACGCACTATAAGAAAACGCACCAACCGCAGCAAAGCCTGCCGAACCACCCCGCTCGCCTCCCGCCTCGGCACACAGTACCCTTACAATATTCCGGGCGGAACGGTTGTAAGTTTTTGCAGGGCTTCTTCCAGCACCTGAAAATAATTTTCAAAGGTTTTTGCGCAGCAGCCGGGATTGTGGATGGCAATGCCGGGGACGCGCAGTCCAATCAGGGAAAAGCCCATGGCCATGCGGTGGTCGTCGTAGGTGCCCACCACGCAGGGCTTGGGGATGCCGGGATAGATGGTGAGACTGCCCTTGGATACGGCATCCTCCTCGCAGCGGATGCCCATTTTGCCAAGCTCCGTGGCGATGGCGTGGATGCGGTCGCTCTCTTGGAATCGGATATGTCCGATGTCGGTAATGGTGGTGGGAGCGTCCGCAAAGGGCGCGATGGCAGCCAGCGTGATGGCTTGGTCTGAACAGGCGGACATATCCACGGTGACGCCGCGAAAGCCCTTCTCCCGGGGCGGCAGAACCACAATCCCATGTTCTCGCTCTTCCACAGTACAGCCTGCCTGCTCCAGAATTTTCAGAAATCCCACAGCGCCCTGCAGGGAGTCGAAATGTACGTGCGC
>N._stephensi_711_cecum__coassemble_27_pt1 | contig 48430 bp, 40 predicted proteins | sample N__stephensi_711_cecum__metabat2_high_PE_008 | metagenome-assembled genome bin N | reverse complement strand
GATGAGAGTTTCCTTGCCGGACCTACACAGAACACAAAGGATTTATGGGCACAGGTGCTTGACCTGCAGAAACAGGAGAGAGAAGCCGGCGGCGTTCTCGACATGGACACCAAGGTTGTTTCCACCATCACCTCTCATGGCCCCGGATATCTTGACAAGTCCAAGGAGACTATCGTAGGTTTCCAGACCGACAAGCCCTTCAAGAGATCTCTGCAGCCCTACGGCGGTATCCGTATGGCAGAGAAGGCTTGCTCCGACAACGGATATGAGGTAGACCCTGAGATTTCCGAGTTCTTCTCCACCCACAGAAAGACTCACAACGCAGGCTGCTTCGATGCTTACAATCAGGAGATGAGAGCTTGCCGTTCCTCCCACATCATCACCGGTCTTCCTGATGCTTATGGCCGCGGCCGTATCATCGGCGACTACAGACGTGTGGCTCTGTACGGTATTGACAGACTGATTGAAGACAAGCAGGCACAGAAGGATTCTACCGGACGTGTGATGACTGACGATGTGATCCGTCTGCGCGAGGAGATTTCCGAGCAGATGATCGCTCTGAAGATGATGAAGGAGATGGCTGCTTCCTATGGCTGCGATATCTCCAAGCCCGCTGCAAACGTAAAAGAAGCTATTCAGTGGACTTACTTCGGTTATCTGTGTGCAGTAAAGGAGCAGAACGGTGCAGCAATGTCCCTTGGACGTACCTCCACCTTCCTTGACTGCTACGCTGAGAGAGACTTAAAGAACGGCACCTTCACCGAGGAGCAGATTCAGGAGTTCGTTGACCACTTCATCATGAAGCTGCGTCTCATCAAGTTTGCACGTACCCCTGAGTACAACCAGATTTTCGCAGGCGATCCCGTATGGGTTACCGAGTCTCTGGGCGGCGTTGGCGTTGACGGCAGACCCATGGTTACCAGAATGAGCTTCCGTTACCTGAACACCCTGACCAACCTTGGTCCTTCTCCCGAGCCCAACCTGACCGTGCTTTGGTCCACCAGACTTCCCGAGGGCTGGAAGAGATACTGCGCTAAGATGTCCATTCAGACTTCTTCCATCCAGTATGAGAACGATGATCTGATGAGACCTGTGCATGGCGATGACTACGGCATTGCATGCTGCGTATCCTCCATGGTAATCGGTAAAGAGATGCAGTTCTTCGGCGCTCGTGCAAACGTGGCAAAATGTCTGCTGTACGCTTTGAACGGCGGTGTGGATGAAGTTACCAAGAAGCAGGTAGGTCCCAAGTATCGTCCTGTTGTCGGCGATGTTCTGGACTATGATGATGTAATGAGCAAATTCATCGACATGCTTGAATGGCAGGCAGATGTATATGTAAACACTCTGAACATCATTCACTATATGCATGATAAGTACTGCTATGAGAGAGCAGAGATGGCTCTTCATGACAGAGACGTTAAGCGTTACTTTGCAACCGGCGTGGCTGGTCTGTCCATCGTGGCTGACTCCCTCTCCGCTATCAAGTACGCAAAGGTTGAGCCCATCCGTGACGAGGACGGTATCATCGTTGACTTCAAGACCACCGGTGACTTCCCCAAGTATGGTAATGACGATGACCGCGTGGACAGCATCGCTCAGGAAGTTGTTCACAAGTTCATGACTGCTGTGAGAAGACATCACACCTACAGAAATGGTATCCCTACCACATCCATCCTGACCATTACCTCCAATGTAACCTATGGTAAGGCTACCGGTAATACCCCCGATGGACGTAAGAAGGGTCAGCCTTTCGCTCCCGGTGCTAACCCGATGCACGGCCGCGATACTCACGGTGCTGTCGCTTCCCTGTCTTCTGTATCGAAGCTTCCTTTCAACGATGCACAGGACGGTATCTCCAACACCTTCACCATCATCCCCGGCGCTCTGGGCAAAGAGGATCAGGTATTTGCCGGTGATATCGAACTTGATCTGAACAAATAACCTGCAGGAACCACGATATCACCGTGTGATACTCGAACTTGACCTGAACAAATAACCTGCAGGAACCACGATATCACAGGAGGCACACTATGGACGAGAAACAAAAAATTGATGATCTTGTAAAAATGCTGGATGCCGGCATGCAGAACGGTGTCGGACATGTAAATGTGGACACCTCTACTGAAGAAGAGGACTCATCAAAGAATGTTCAGACGATGGGCTGCACGGACTGTTCCAGAACTCCGTTGGCCTGCAGTGTACCGACGCTTCACGAGGGATTGGACGATTACAAATAATCTGGATTACCAATAATCTATTTTAAAGGAGGATACTAAAATGGCTGCAAATTCTGCACAGGTTGATAACCTTGTAAACTTATTGGATGGCTATGCTACAAAGGGCGGTCATCACTTGAACGTAAATGTTCTGAACAGAGATACTCTGCTGGATGCACAGAAGCATCCCGAGAACTATCCTCAGCTCACCATTCGCGTGTCCGGGTATGCAGTAAACTTTATCAAGCTGACTCCCGAGCAGCAGGCTGATGTTATTTCCCGTACCTTCCATGAGGCTATTTAATCCGGCTGACATGGAGCATCCCAAGATGATGAATCATCTCGGATGAGAATTTAGAGAAACAAAACAGAGCTTCGGTTAAACCGAGGCTCTGTTTATTTGCTATTTGTGTATATCAGCTTATTTTCAGCCTATTTTGTTGCACTTTCACCTGTTTCTGCCTCTTCTCTCCGACAGGCAGCCCATAAAACATAGGATAAAACACAAAACGGAAATCAATGTCATACTCACTGTCAGCCAGCTGATCAGACTGCTCTCTCCGGTCTTGGGAACATCGTCATAACCATCCGCCTGCGTCGTATTCTGAGAAGCGACACCACCCTTGGATGCAGTCGAAACTGCGCTGCCGGAGGTGCTGTAATTGCCGGGATAGGTCTCCAGCCCCTTCTTTTCGTCAAAAGAGAAGGTTCCGCTGGCAAACTTCCAATACTCTGCACGGACGCCGGTAATGTCTGAAACGGAAGCATAATCTACGGTTCCGCCCACCGTCACATTGGGCAGCCACCGCTCATCGCTGCCATCGCTGCGTCCATCATCTATCCGTCCCTTGCTGTTATACAATCTGAGATTGGTGACATTGCTGTTGAAGGTACAGTCTGACGCATCATACACATAGGCATTGGTCACATTTCCGCCTATTGCCGCATAGCTGTCTCCCAGCACATAGCATTCATCCACGCCACCGGTGGAAAGAAAGGCGCTGGAGCGGTCAATCGTCAAATTGCTCAAATGCGCATTTATCGTTATGACCGTCTGATCCGTCGCCTGTTTTACCCTTTTTGCCGCATACCCCTCCTCATTCTGTTCCTCAAAGCCTTCGTTTATGGGCAGATTGGGCAGCACCACCACAATATCTCCGTCCTTGACCGTAATATCGTCGCCCTCATTGAGATAATAGACCTCTCTGCCCTCCACATTGTCATTCCAGGCTCCAATCTGCCTGCGCCATTGATAAGTATGGCTGGATTCATGCCCCTCAAAGGTGGGATTTCCATGACTGTCCTTCGCCTCCTCATCCCAGAGACAGGTCGTGCAGACATATCTCAGATAAAAGGTGGTGGGCTCGTCGGCAGAAACCTGCAGCGCGTTTCCGCCGGGCAGGATTGCCGCGGACAATACGGATGCAGCCAGCAGAAGCGCCTTGCCAGGAGTTCCCATTTTATGCATTCTTTTTTTCTGCATTCCTTTTTTCATCGTTCGTTTTCCCCGCTTACTCTTGTTATCGCATTGCTGATTTACCTTGCCAGAAAGTCATCCACGACCTTCTTAATGTCCGCCTCCGGCATTGTCTTTAAAAGATAGCCCTCCGGCTTCAAAGCCTTGACTTTCTTTACACTCTCCCTGTCCGCTCTCCCTGTGAGGAAAACCACCGGGATATTCGCCGTCGCTTTCTCCGAGCGGATCATCTCCAGGGTCTGTCTCCCATCACAGACAGGCATTTCATAATCCAGCAGAACTAAATCTGGTCTGTTTACCGTAATGCTCTGAATGGCGGATATGCTGGAAGCCGCCTCCGTGACCTCATAATCCTTTTCAAAGAGACTTGATATTTTCTTCCGCACAAGCTCCGAATCATCCACCACCAAAATCTTTTTCTTCCGGTGTTTCCACGATGCCTGCTCGTTATCCAGATATTGTTTGACCGCGCTCATTGCATTTTCATGATTGATTCCATTATCCAGTTTCCCGCGAACCGACTCTGAGGACGCCGCACAGAATGCAAAATAGCCCTCGCCCGTATCAAACAGCAGACTGCAGGCAGGCGGCACCCGCTCAAAGGAATCTAAAAGCTGCTCGTGCGTCAGCAGATTCTCCTTCTCCAGCTCAAAGGAAGTAAAGAGCGGGAAATTTTCCCTGAGGCGTTCCATAAACTGCTTTGCAATGTATCTGCCGATATTGACTACCAAATCATCCACTTTTTTGTATTCGGCATTAAATATCGTCCCCACTATCTTGAGCAGAAGCTGTTCCTCAATGACAAGACTGATCTCCCATCTTTCCTTATTTGCTCCCCGATAGACGAAACGGCTGCAGAGCACCTTCCCAAAATCCTCACCCATGTACTGCTCGCTGATCATCCGCGCCGATAACTGAAACATCTCCTGGAACAGCTGGTCAATGGCCTGCCCCATGATCTCCCGCTCCTTTTCATGCGGAATATCCATCCATTTGCTGCGCCCTTTCCTCACAATCGCTAAATCTTCCGTCAAAGTATGCGCAACCACCCATCCGATACAGACTCCCAGGAAGTGCCGGATGGACTCTGTGGAATAGTCGGACTCCTCCATCTCTCTCTCCAGTGAAGGCAGCGTATTGTCGCGAAAATCCGTATGTAACCGCTTATGAACCTCAAAGTCCTCATAATTGATCGACTGCATGTATTCTTCTTCATGCGCGAAATGCTCCAGCGAATGATTCTTTAAATATTTTACGCCTTCCCGGCATACCCATTCGCTTTTTTCCTCATTCTCACTGATCCGCAACAGCTTATCCATCGTTGCCAAAAGCACTTTATGCTCCTTGTCAATCACATCGACACCCATCGAATATCGATCATTCCACTTAATCTGTTTCATAGGCTCCTCACTGTATTGTAACGGTTGCTTTTATTAGTCTTGTATTAGTGTGAATTATAGCACATTTTAAGCCTTTTGTCTATACAACGCCTCCCTCGTTTTCCCATTCGCCCTCTATTCGCCTTTATTCCACTTTCCAATTCATTTCCAATTCGCTTTCCATTTATAGCTTTATATTTATAGCTTTATATTTTGTCCTGAATGCGGTATAATAAATAAGAAAATCATTTGGAAAGGACTAGACTATGCAAGGTAGAATTCATTCTCTGGAAAGCTTCGGGACTGTCGATGGCCCCGGCACACGTTTTGTAGTATTTGTACAGGGCTGTCCCATGCGCTGCGCCTACTGTCACAACCCGGACACCTGGGAGATGAACGGGGGCACGCTCATGGAACCCGCCTACATCATAGAACAATACGAGCGGAACAAACCATTTTATGTCAATGGAGGCGGTCTCACGGTGACCGGCGGCGAGCCGTTAATGCAGGTGGACTTCCTGATTGATCTCTTTACGCTGGCAAAGCAGCTGAATATCCACACCTGTATTGACAGCTCCGGCATCGCCTACAATCCCGACAATACAGAGTGGCTGAAAAAGCTGGATCACCTCATGACTCTCACCGATTTGGTCATGCTGGACATCAAACACATTGACCCGGAAAAGCATAAGGATCTGGTAAAGCAGCCCAACACCAATATCCTGAAATTTGCCGCCTATCTGAACGACAAGAAAGTGGATATGTGGATCCGCCATGTTATCGTACCCGGCTACACGGATGACGACAAATACTTGTTTGACCTGGGGTATTTTATCGGCCAATTCTCCAATCTCAAAGCGCTGGATGCACTGCCCTACCACACCATGGGCGAATCCAAATACGAGAAGCTCGGCATGGAATACCGCTTAAAAGGCGTTCCCGCCATGGATAAGAATAAATTAATCGAGAAGAAACAGGTGATACTGGACGGTATCCGCAAACGCAGGGCGGAGATGCAGACGTAAGCATAAATTTCTTTCTTTTACCACTTGAATCAGCCCTCCTTTTGTATTACAATATACGCAAGAGATTGATATGAATTTATCACACAAAAGGAGGAATTTGTTATGGCATTTGTAATCGGTGATGCTTGCGTAGCTTGCGGCGCCTGTGAGGCTCAGTGTCCTGTCGGCGCTATTACGATGGGAGACGGCAAGTTTGAGATTGATGCCGATAAGTGCATCAGCTGCGGCTCCTGCGCAGGTCAGTGTCCTGTCGGCACGATTGCAGAGGACTAAATCCGGGCAATCCTATTTGATAAGAATTTCAAAAAACATGGAAAAGGCATTTCAGATAACGAAACGCCTTTTCTTTTTTTCCTTCGGCTGATTGACCTTCACCGACTCCGCTCCCTTTTCCGCGCTTCCGCCCATCAGCTCCTTTAATTTTCTTCCGCTGCTCTTCTTGCGCAGAAGCTCGTCTATCTGCCGATAATAGCGCTCTGAGCGCTCCGCCTCCTGTTTGGCGCGCTCCTCCTCCCGCTCCTCCTGCATACGGAACTGATAGTCCAGCTCCTTCAGCACGCTCTCCTTAATCTGCTTTACAAGCTCTGCATTGTTCTCCTGCACAGCCTGACGGATCAACTGCTGCATGATCCACTGCAGCCGCTGAGCCTTCTCCTCCCGGCTCTCAGGGGCATTCTCCTGAGGCAGCACATCAAATTTTCCATCCTTCAAAACCATTTTAATCGCTTTCAACTGCAATCCCCTCTCTTTCATCTTTTTAATCTGCTTAAAACATTCCACATCCTCCTGCGTATAGTAGCGGTGTCCCAGCTCATTGCGCTTGATGGGCAGATGCAGTTCCTCCTCCCAATAGCGCAGCACATGGCTCTCCACCTGAACCTCCTTTGCAGCATCCGAAATCAATAAATAATTATCCATAGCTTCCCCTTTCCGACAAAATTTTTTGATTCAAAAAAGAGAACGGGCAATCTGCTCATTCTCTTTCGTAACCAACCTTTGTTCTATTCATTCCTGCGTTCTTTATGTACTGTTTTCTTTAAGATACAAGTTTTCTGCTTTTATGTATCGGATTTGCGGGCGCGTTCCAGATTTGCAAACTTGGTATACTCGGGCAGCCATGCCAGCTCCACCGTTCCAATCGGGCCGTTTCTCTGCTTGGCAATGATAATCTCCGAAATGCCCCTGCGGTCTGTGTCGTGATTATAATAATCGTCACGGTAGATAAACATTACCACGTCCGCATCCTGCTCAATAGCCCCGGATTCACGCAAATCTGAGAGCATGGGTCTGTGATCCGGCCGCTGCTCCACCGCGCGGGACAGCTGGGACAGCGCCAGCACAGGTACGTTTAACTCACGGGCGATGGACTTCAGCCCGCGGGAAATATCCGAAATCTCCTGCTGTCTGGAATCGGAACGCCCGCTTCCGGACATCAACTGCAGATAGTCGATGATGATCATGGACAAGCCGTGCTCCAGCTTGAGTCTGCGGCACTTGGAACGCAGCTCCGAAAGGCTGATTCCCGGCGTGTCATCAATGATCAACTGGGATTTACCGATGACTCCCGCACTCTCAATCAGGCGTTCCCAATCCTGGTCGTTCAGCTGACCTGTGCGGAGCTTCTGGGCGTCCACGCTGGACTCCAGCGAAAACATACGATTCACCAGCTGCTCCTTGCTCATCTCCAGACTAAAGACCGCCACCGGCAGATTCTTCTTAAAAGCCACATACTGAGCTATATTCAGCGCAAACGCCGTTTTTCCCATAGAGGGACGCGCCGCGATCAATACCAAATCCGAGGGCTGCATACCCGCGGTGCGATAATCCAAATCCGTAAAGCCCGTGGGCACTCCCGTGACGCTGCCCTTGTTCCTGGAAGCCGCCTCGATTCTGTCCATGGCATTCATAACCACCTGACGAATCGGCACAAACTCACCGGTGTCACGCTTCTGCAGCAGCTGGAACATACGCTTCTCCGTATCCTCCAGAATAAACTCCAGACTCTCCTTCCCCGCGTAGCAGGTGTTGGCAATCTCTTCATTCAGATGGATCAGTCTGCGCAGCAAAGCCTTCTCCGCCACAATATTCGCATAGTATTTCACATTTGCAGAAGTAGGCACCGCCGCAATCAGATCGCGCACAAACTCCAGACTGGAGAGCTCCGGCGGCACATCCTTCTCCCGGAGACGATTTTGCAGCGTCACTAAATCTACAGGCTGTCCTTCCTCCTCCATCTCCACCATGGTCTCAAAAAGAATTCCATACTGTCTGCTGTAAAAATCCTCCCCCGTGACAAGCTCAGACGCCACCGTGACCGCTTCCCTGTCCATGATCATGGAGCCAATCACCGACTGCTCCGCCTCCATGCTGTGGGGCAATATTCTTTTTAAGACATTTTCTTCCATCCCGGGCATCCTATGCCTCCAATACCTTGACCGTCAGCCTGGCAGTCACCTGGGGATGCAGCTTCACGGCAACCTCATAGCTTCCAAAATTTTTTAACGCCTCGGGCAATTGAATCTTTTTCTTATCAATCTCCAGATTGTGCTGTTCCTTCACAGCCGCTGCAATCTCCTTGGTGGAGACAGAACCGAAGGCTCTGCCTCCCTCCCCTGCCTTAATCCTCACAATCACCTGCCTGGTCTCCAGCTCTCCTGCCAGCGCCTTCGCGGCATCCAGCTGCTCCTGTGCAAGCTTCTCCTTGTTGGCCTTCTGCAGCTTCAGATCATTCATATTTTTGGCATTGGCTTCCACTCCAATCTTTTTAGGCAGAATATAATTTCTCGCATAGCCCTCACTCACCTCGATAATGTCGCCCTTCTTGCCAAGCTTTTTCTCATCCTGTAAAAGAATAATCTTCATGTTCTTCTATCTTCCTTTCCGTCTAAATCTCACCTTTTTCCAGCATATCATCTATGGTGCGCTTCAGCACGCCGATGGCCTCCACAATACCCACTCCCTCCATCTGACAGGCTGCCACATTCAGATGTCCGCCGCCGCCCATGCGCTCCATGACAATCTGCACATTCACCTCGTCGATAGAACGGGCGCTGACATAAATCTTCCCCTGATAATCCGTCAGCACAAAGCTTGCCTTGATTCCTTTGATGTTCAGAAGCTCATTGGCTGCCTGCGCACCGATTACCGTAGGACTTGGCAAATCCTCTGCCATACAGATGGAAATAGCAAAATATTGCCTGTAAATCTCCGCCTGACTCACCGCGTCCGCCCGCGCCTTGTACTCCTGTGCATCCTCGCGGAACATCTTGCGCACTCTGGTCACATCCGCGCCGTTCCTGCGCAGGAATGCCGCCGCCTCAAAGGTTCTCACACCTGTCTTGGTCACAAAATTGTTGGTATCTACCATAATACCCGAGTACATACAGTCCGCCTCCTCGGGACGGATTTTAATATTGTCATAGGTATACTGCAAAATCTCAGATACCATCTCACAGGCCGATGACGCATAAGGCTCCACATAAGAAAGCGTGGCATTTTCGATGGTCTCCGTGCCCTGCCTGTGATGATCCAACACCACGATAGACTTACAATAACGCAGCAGCTCCGGGCACTCCGTGATGGAAGGCTTATTGACGTCCACCACCACCAGCACCGCATTGTTCCCAGCCATCTCGATAGCTTCCTGCCCCGTGATGATCATATCCTCATCATACTCGGCATTCTCCTTAAACAAATCCACAAGAGGCTGTATGGCCGTAGTCGCCTCGTCCAACACAATATGACACTTCCGTCCCAGCGTGGTTGCAATCCGGTAAATGCCAACTGCCGAACCAAAACTGTCCACATCCGGCATACGGTGCCCCATCACCAGCACCTTGTCCTTTCCGGTGATAATCTCCCGCAGCGCATGTGCCTTGACTCGCGCCTTGACACGGGTATTCTTCTCCACCTGCTGACTCTTGCCGCCATAATAAGTGATACTGTCCGGCGTCTTGATAACCGCCTGATCACCGCCCCGCCCCAGCGCCAGATCAATGGCGTTTCTGGCAAATTCATAATTCTGCGCGTAGGTCAGTCCATCCAGTCCCACGCCGATACTCATAGTCACCGCCATCTCATTGCCAATATTGACGGTCTTTACCTCCTCCAGCAAATCAAACCGGCTCTCCTGCAGCTGGGCTATCGCCTTCTTGCGCAGGATCACCAGATACTTGTCCTTCTCCATCTTCTTGCTGATACCGTCCAGCGCGGAGATATACTTGTTGACCTTTCTGTCAATCAACGCAATTAACAGAGAACGCCTGACCTCCTCCACGCTCTCCAGAGCTTCCTCATAATTGTCCAGATAAATCATACCCACCGCAAGACTCTGGTCATCCACTTCCTTCAACGCAATATGTAAAGCCGTCTCATCAAAAAGATACATGGCGATCAGATAGCCATTATACCCCTCCGCATCAATCATATCGCTGTTTGCAGCCATGTCCTTCAGAGAAATTTTTTTCAGCTTTACCACATACTCGCAATTCTCATGCTCCAGCTCATACTGCGCCTCATCCACTCCCGAATCATCAGGAAGCCTGTCCCTCGTGAGCGAAGGAAACAGACCGGTAATGGATTTATTATAGCCCTTGGGCTGATGAATCACATTCTCGAAGGCAATGTTTGTCCATATCACTTTTCCCGCGTCATCCAGAAGCGCATACGGCAGCTCCATATCCCGCAAAAGCTTCCGCTGAATCTGTCCATATTCCGTGGCAAAGCTGATAAGCTCATTCATAATAACCGGCTTATTATAGAAATACATCGACAGCGTCACCGCAAAATAAAACAACGTAAAAAAGCCTAAAAGCAAACCTGCCCGATAATCAATCATGCAGATGGCCGCATCCACGGCACAGAGCAAAACTCCCAGATAAATGCTGAATTGTATATAGGTCCTGATTCGGCCTTTCAGACGAATTCGTTTCTTCATGTATATACCCCTTTATATACCCCTTGCCTATCATTTCGTTTGACTCTACCCTTACCGTACATTATAACAGAGATTCCGCCGGGATGCTACCACTTAATTTGTCGGAATTTAAAATGTTATGTTACAATCGGGGGATAAACGCGTTTTGCGGAGCTATAGCCGGATTTTTTTGACAAGCTATCGATTTGTCTGCTGCTTTTTTGATAAACTGATACAAAAACCAAAAGGAGAAGCTATCATGAATACTTTACAGGAACAAATCGACAACTATCTGGCATACTGCCGCTATCAAAAGAGACTGGACGCTAAGACGCTCAAAGCCTATCGAATCGACTTAAAACAATTTTCAGGTCAATTTTCAAATCAAGTCGCACATCAAGTCTCGAACCAAGTCGCAAACCAATTTGCAGAGCAACATGCAAAGCCACTTTCATCTATGGATGCAGGGGAATTTACTGCCGCCGCATTGGAAAATTTCATCGCAGGTCTCCACCAAATTTATCAACCAAAAACCGTAAAACGGAAAATTGCCTCCGTCAAAGCATTTTTTCACTATCTGGAATACAGGGAACTGATTCAGCAAAATCCCTTTAATAAAGTGCGCACAAAATTCCGAGAGCCTGTTATCCTGCCCAAAACCATCCCACTGCACACAGTGGAAACCATCCTGCGCACCGTCTACGCACAATGCAAATATGCTAAGACCGATTACCAGAGACGAAGCGCACTGCGTGACGCTGCTGTGATCGAACTGCTCTTTGCCACCGGAATGAGGATTTCGGAGCTCTGCTCACTCAGCGTCAGTGATGTGAATTTATGTGAGCGAACAGTCCTAATCTACGGCAAAGGCGCCAAGGAAAGACATATCCAGATTGGAAATGACGATGTTGTCAGAACTTTGGAATTGTACAAAACCGCCTTTTCCGTGGAAATAAAGACATGCGGACATTTCTTTGTCAATCTGGCAGGACGTGCACTAACCGACCAGTCCGTCCGCAGAATGATCAATAAATACACCGACCTCGCCGCAATCGAACTGCATATCACACCCCATATGTTCCGCCATACCTTTGCCACCAGCCTCCTGGAAGCCGATGTCGATATCCGCTATATTCAGGAAATGCTGGGGCATAGCTCTATTAATGTTACGGAAATTTATACCCATGTCGCGATGAATAAACAGAGGGAGATTTTGGTGGCGAAGCATCCGAGGAAGGGGTTTTGTGTGTAGGACACAAGAATGCACAGAGCAACAGAAAATAAATTCTCATTGGTATATAATGAATGATACTAAGCCAAATCCTTATACCAAATAAATACCATTGGTGGTAATAAATAATTCAATGATATCCTGTTGTATATTTATGGATAATTAAAAGTTATCAGTTAGATAATTATATATTTTTATTATTTAGGAGCGAAAATGGTTGGAGATTTTATTGTGAGCTTAGCATCATACTCAAAAAGACTTGACACGCTACACTTTTGTTTAGAAAGTATTTTTTCACAAACACTAATGCCAAAAAAAATACTTTTGTATTTTGACAATTCTGTATGTGCCAATATGATTTCTGAAGAAATTAATTCATATGTCAAAAAAGGATTAGAAATTATTTTTGTTAGTGATGACATTGGATCGCATAATAAGTATTATTATACTTTTCAAAATTTTCCTGATGACATAATAATAACTGTTGACGATGATGTAATCTATGATCAATATACATTTTCTAATTTGTTTCAGACACATCAAAAGTATTCAAATACCGTATGTGCTACAAGAGTAACCTATATAACCTTTGATTCAAACAAATCAGTATCTTGTTATGAAAATTGGATTTCGGAGTATGATAAATTGCGGTATCCATCAAAAAGACTTTTAGCTGTAGGAGTTGGAGGAATTCTATATCCACCACATATATTTACAGAAGAGACTTTTAATAAGACTGATATTATACGGTTTGCTTTAACGGCTGATGATATCTGGTTAAAAATTATGCAACTGAAAAATAATATTTCTGTTGTTTGGACGGGTCAATCCCCACAACATCCAACACAAATTCCCAATACACAAGATAGCGGATTATGGCGTAATGTAAATAAATATAAAAACGATGAATATCTCCAAAATCTTATTGAACACTATAATTTAAATTTATTTTCGCTAGTCACTACGGAGGAGTAGTTATTTTGAACGAAGCATTGTTAACAGTTATTATACCAGTTTATAATACGGGAGAATATTTAGGCAGATGCATTGAATCTGTGGTGAATCAAACGCTAAGTGATATTCATATTATTGTAATAAACGACGGTTCAACAGACAATTCTGAAAAAATTATTCAAAAATATATCTTAAAAAAAACTAAAATAAGCTATATTCAATTAGAAAAAAATACTGGTGTTGGAAATGCTCGTAATCTTGGAGTAAAAAAAGCGCAAACAAAATATATTACCTTTTTAGATAGCGATGACTGGGTGGATATCGCTTATTATGAGAACATGTTAAAAACTATTGAACATGATAAAACTGATATTTGTATTTCTGGAATAAAAACAGAAGTGGACGACGTATATAGTTGGAAATATAGATATCAATACCCTTCTCATAGTATATGGGATAATGATTTTTGCTTACATATACTTACTCATCAATATAATCAAGATATAGCCATTTCACCAATTGTTAATAATAGAATTTATAAAAAGGAACTGATTTCAGATAATAATATTTGGTTTGATACATCCAGACGCGCTCAAGATCTTTTTTTTAGTTTTATGATGTTTATTTATGCAAACAAAATCTCTATCTGTCATAATGTATTTTATCATTATTATCAAAGAAATTTTTCAGCAACACATAATTTTACTAAACAATATGTAGACGACTACTTTTATATTTTACAGGCATTAAAGAAGGAATTGGTTGAGAGAGACATATATTCATTTTATAAAATAGAATATGAAGACTATGTTAATTGTTATATGACAAAACTTATTAATAATATGTTTAATAATATTCAAAGAGTAGATGAACAAAAATACTATATTGTATATATTGTCAAAAAAGCTGCAAACATTATCGCCGTCGAAACATTAGTTAAATATATTGATATTGAAAGATTAAAAAAATTTTGGCAGATTTAAACTACTACAGACGTTTAAATGATAGTATATAGAACTTAAGGTTTGTCAAGTAAACGACCATGTCGCAGACGCGTCTCCACCATAAATAAAACTATTCGGACTGCGAAAGGTGTGTAATAGAGCCCCCCCGCCAGTCGATTTCATTTTAGACCTGCAGTCCGTCAAGTAAACTTTGGGATAGTCCCAAGGGCAGAAGCAATTTTTATTAATCCTACCCTTCCTGCATTATACAGAAATTGTTCTGCATGTCAATAACACTTACTGAAATGGTATATTTTACAGGCTATGTCTCATGAGGTGTTTCCAAATGGATTATCTCGAATCAATATATATAATGAGCTATTCTATTCCTGGAATACTAATTCGATCATTATATTTATTAATAAAATCATGAAAAAAATTTTTTTCAATACTAGTGTCCATTCTCTGAATTGCATATGCCATATGATTATATATTCCATAATATTTTGCTTCTTCAAATCTGTTTTTATTATTATCAAACCATTTGAGAAGCTTTGGTACTCCTGAAATATTATCAACTTTTCCTATAGCTTCTACTATACTCCGAGCCACATAATGATTTTCTTCAATTTCAAGACGACTATATAGCATTTCCAAGCCTTTTTTTAATCTTTTTTCTCCAACTATATCAGCCATTGATTCCCTTATATGTGAGTTAGGACTATATAGGGCGTCTATGATGCACTCATTTACTTCTTCATAATTACATGTTAATAATAATCTTTCCAATTTATATCTATTTAAATCAATGTTAGTTGCTCGTAATTTAGAAAAGTACTCTATAATCCATGGTAAACATATGGATAGCATTTTTTTACCTAAAACAAGTTTACATAATAAATCCATTTTCCACGAAACACTATTTGGTAAATCTGTCGTATCTTCTATAAATTTATTAAGAAATATTTCAGAAATTTTTATATATTGACAATTATAAATAAGTTCAAAATATATTTTTAGTATTCCGTCTAAAACATCATATCTATTATTAACAACCGTTTTTTTAATTATATTTTCATAATGCGTAAATAATAGCTCTATTACGTCTGTATCTAGTTCTATATTCTCATTGTTTAAAATTTCTGTAAGAATATTTATATCATCACCCAATTCATATCTTATGTATTCAACAAATTGTTCTTGGTTATCTGATATAAAAGGAATTATTCCTTTTATATTTAATATTTCATAAAAATCTGCTAGATATTTATTACTGTTAATGTAATTTTTTATTTGAGCAGTTAATAATTTTAAATTGTCAGATGTATATTCTATATACTGTAAATGTGTCAAATCAAAGGGATAAGAAACATTTTTATCTGATTTTTGTTTGATAATTATAATGTTTGAGGGTTCTTTAAAAGAATGAGCAATACCCAATTCATAGAATACATTAGGATTATTATGTGATAATTCTACAATAACAAATCTTGAACTAAACATTTCTGTTAATATTTTATTAAATATTATTGGAGAACCTGTAATATCATCTGCTCTATTGCATATAAACCCAATCTTATCAAGTTCTTTTTTTATTGTACCATATACTATGTCTAAATCTTCTGAAAATTGCATCAGAACAAAACATTTGTTTTTTTGTATAGATATTTTTTCGTTTCTATATTGTTTAGGATAAATTTTGTACTTGTCCATTTTATTATTTCCTTAATTTTATAGGTGCTTTAAATTTATTAATTAAAAATTATCTAACTGATAACTTTTAATTATCCCTTGCACAATCTCATGTATTTCCAATTTATAACAATAATACCACATATCTTTCAAAAAATCACTACTTTTTTACTATTTTCTTACATTTTAATATTATCCCCTATAAACCGCAAAAAACAGCAGGGTCACCCCCGCTGTTTTTTGCGTACCATAATCTCACTCAAATCTTCTCCGTCTCACCCAACTTTTACAAATCCTACAAATCTCACCACTCCCACCACCAAAACCTACAAATAATCCTGCGACCATTCCCCTTCGCCCTCTGTAGCCCCAGCGGTCTTGATCTGTGTTCCCTCTTTCACGAGTGACCATTTCACGAAATTGCCGGGAATGATATTTTCTGTCCGGAACTGCTCTGCGTTTCCTTTCTCCGCAGTCACCATGACTGTCCCTTCTTTAATACTTGCCAGCGCATCGGTTTTATCCACTTGGCTGACGATAAAATAACCTTTCTCGCCGGTCGTAACTTCCTCATTTACCGTAATTGTTTTTCCGGTCAAAAGGCGGAATTCTCCATAGTTTTCCGCTTCCGGCGCAGTCTTCAAAGCAAGTGCAAGCGTCCGGACTGTCATGCTGCCGTTTCCGCGTATCACTGCGTTTTCCAGTACGGTCATGTCACAGGCTCCTGTCACGGCTCCTCCGATATTTACCTGTCCCTCCAGCGTCACGGTCGTGCCCGCGGGCGCGCTCAGGGTATTGATCCCGGTTTCGTACAGCCACAGGGACGCTCCGTTTTTCAAAATCATTCCAGCCCCCGCAGCGGTCTTGTTGTCCAGCTTCACATTGCGTACTTCCAGGCTGCTGCCATCCAGCGTGACAGAACCGGAGAGCGCAAGTGTGCGCTGTTCTCCCCCTGCGCCGCACAGCACCAGATGTTTTCCCTTCGCGGGCTGGGTAAACGCCCCCGCAGAGGGTACATCCTTCTCCAGCCGCAGTACAAAATTCATGGCGGGCACATCGTTAATATAGTCTATGGCGTCATTGATCCTCACGAAGCGGGACTGTCCCTCTGCGGCTGCGGCAATACAGCTCTCATAGTCCAAAGTATTCTCAAACACGGTGACCATAGGCGAGCCCAGCTTTACGGCATTTCCGTCCCGATAGAGAGCGTAGTCCGTAGCCTGCGCCATCTGCAGCCGGCTGACATTTGCCTTGGGTGCGCTGCTCAGAATTTTCTGTCCATCCGTGTATGGCTGCGCCTGTCCGCCTTTCAGGGGATTCAGCACAAGCCTCGTCCCGTCTCCGGTGATATCTCCCTTGATAGTGACACTCTTCGCCAAATCGTATGTCAGCATATTACCCGGCTCCGGGCAAATCTCTGTCACAGCAATCGTTCCGGTAACCTGCAGCACACTGCCCAGCGCCAGCTTTGTCACCTTCAGATTTCCGCTCAATTTTTCTTCCCTGTCCGTCATCAATTCCAGGCAGGAGCCGGTGCTTCCTGTGACATTTCCCAGATTATCTATCGCACCCTGCGCCGAAATCGTCAGATTATATTTTGAGGTGTTCACTGTCATGACAAGCGCGCTGTCATTCCCCTCATTCTTCACCTTGCGTATCACATTTTGGAAGTTGACATTTCCGGTCAGCTTGAGATTTCCGGTGGTGCGGATGCATTGTCCCGTAAACGTGATGTGCTTGTAGGTGCCCGCTCCGGGAAGCGGCAGGGCGCCCTTTACAAAGGTTTCCTCCCGCACATCCAGCCGATAGGATGCCCCGGCATTTTTGCGCCTTGCAATCTCTGTCCTGGCATCCGCTAAAGTTGCATATTCTCCAAGGCTGACCTCCCCGCCCTCCGCAATATAATACAGGGTGATGGGGGTAGTCAGGTTTCCCTGTACCTTGAGCGCATTGCCTTTGCGATACAGATCCAATTCCCGTTCCTCATTATCTAAAATACCCAAAAGCCGATACTGCGTGGCATAACTGCTGCCGGACACGGTGAGCAGTGTAGTTCCCTGTGTTAATGTGACAGTATTGTCATTTTTGTCCCGTATTTTGACCGTAATTTTTCCATCGTTCTGCACAATCGTATCTTTTACTGCCGCTTTCTTTTTCTGCGTCAGGACGAGGGTCACATGCTCATCCGCTTCCAGCGTCTTTTTCACGGTAAAATTCCCGCCCGCCTGCAGGAAAGCATCCTCCCGCATGACAAGCGTGCCCACCGTCAACGCTCCGGCTGCCGTCAGCCTTGCATCCTGCGCCAGCGTCAACTGCCAGCTTGCGCCGGAAACGGCTGCCGCACTCAGGCTGACATTCGCTCCCAAAGTCAGATTCGCCGTCAGCGTGACATTCTTCGTGGCACTAAGCTGCACCGGCGTTCCATCCGCGCTGCTCTCGATGGTCAGGCCGGCATACTTGCCCTTTCCGGGCATAGTCAGCGCACCTGCAACTGCAAAATCATCCGCCAGCGCCACCCGATAGCTCGTGCTTTTCTGTTTGCGGCTGTTAATCTGCGCCACCATATCGCTCCACTGCGCATATATGCCCAAAAACTCGTTCTCCGCATAGAGCTGCAGCACCTCCGCCCCCACATAGATAGCGCCGCTCTTTTTATAGCAGACCTGTTTCTCACCGAAGACAGCAAATTGCTGCGCCTGTGCCTTTGAGGCGGTAAGCAGCTTTGTTCCCGCAGTAAAATACTGCTCGCCCGCATCGCCTTCCTGTACGGATTTCCTCAGATTCAGCACATCCTTCACCGTGCCGCTGATCTTTACCGTCGGGAAAGCCCCTTCGCCGGGATAAAACAGCGTTCCCTGCTCTCCGGCCATGACATTTGTCACCGTAAAATTTTTACCGGACGCCAGATAGACACTGCCCTTTTCCAGATTTAGATTCGCAATGCCCGTCATGTTATGATTCAGCCTCAGGCTGCCCTGCACAACGACATCCTTAAAGGTCTGCAAAACTCCCTGCACCTCAATATCGCCCTCCAGCACCAGACTGCCCGAGGAGCTTCCCTTGAGCGCACCAAGATTTTCAACCTCCTTCAGGGTCAGCAGCTTTCCCTTGGTATTGATATTGACCGGATTTCCGGTGCCGTTCACAGCGAGCTTTGCGGGCTCTATGGTCAGCGCCGCAGCCATATTGACCGTTGCGCCGGAAAATGTGAGCACACCGCCGGTCTTGACAGGCTTCAAAACAAGCTTTGCCGCCTTCGCGGGCATAGTGGTGCCTATGATGCCGTTTTCAGCCGCAGTCACGGTATATTCCGCCGTTTTATCTCCCTGCACTTTGAATGCCGCAAGCAGGTCGCTCCAATCGTTATATGCGCCAAATTCCGAGCCCCGGCTGTCCGTCACCCAAAAAGAAATTCCCGCCAGCTCGCTGCCCGAATGTGTGCCCAAAATATCTGATTCCATGATATCCGATTCTGCGACATCCAATTCCACGACATCCGATTCCGCCACATCCGTGCCGTCGCCCAGCTGCACGTCCTCCGCATCCGAGCTGCCCATATCCACATCCCATATATTGCTCTCCGCAGAGCTGACAAACGACATGGAAAAAATCATCGAAAACGCCAACATCCACGCAAACATCCGCCTGATTACTCTGTTTAATGTCATTGCTTCCTCCTGCCTTGCCGTATCCCCTCATATTCTCTCATCTTGGTTTACACTAATGATTTTATCTTTTTTACACATAAAAAGCAATGCTTTCTGCGAAACACCATACATTTCCAAAGCCCCGCCGTAAAACGCAAAAAATGCTAAAAAGACCAATCACCCCAAAAGATGATTGGTCTTCAAGTCACTTCTCAATTAATCCTGAACATAAGGCATCAATGCAACGTGACGCGCTCTCTTGATTGCAACGGTCAGCGCTCTCTGATGCTTTGCGCAGTTGCCGGTGATACGGCGGGGAAGAATCTTTCCTCTCTCGGAAATATACTTCTTCAGCTTTGCGGTATCCTTGTAATCAATCACATTATCTTTTCCACAAAATACGCAAACTTTCTTTCTTCTGCGCATTCCGCCTTTTCTTCTCATAGGAGAATCGGATTTCTCTGCTTTATTGTAAGCCATGTTATTACCTCCTTTTAAAATCAAAACCTAGTTAAACGGTAATTCCTCGTCGATGCCGTCAGGGATGTTCATGAAACCATCGCCTGCGCCGGATGCCGGAGCAGGTGCACTGCCGCCAAAGCCTCCGCCATTGCCATAACCGCCGTTAAATCCACCCTCGTTCTGGGATGCGGCGCTCTTGCTCTCTGCAAACTCGATCTCATCCACTATCACGCGGACACTGTAAACCATCTGTCCGTCCTTATTAGTGTAATTATCATTCTGCACACGTCCGCTCAGAACAACCTTGGTTCCCTTGTGCAGATAACGCTCGATAAATTCTGCCTGTTTTCCAAAAGCCGTGCAGTTAAAGAAATCTGCATCAGGCTCACCGTCGCGCTTAAATCTCCTGTCCACCGCAATGGAAAATCTTGCAACCGCCGTCTGGCTGGCTCCCTGTGAATATCTCACCTCGGGGTCTCTGGTTAAACGTCCCATAAGAATTACTTTATTCATAATTGTTTCTCGCTTTCTTTATGCCTCGTCCTGTCTAACGCACAAGAATCTGATGACATTGTCCATAATGCGGACACGGCTCTCAATCTCTGCGGGAGCTGTGCTCTCAGCCTCAAATCTGATGAAATAGTAGAAAGCTTCCTTCATCTTCTGAACTTCGTAGGCCAGTCGCTTCTTGCCCCACTCGTCCACCTCTGTGATGGTACCGCCGAATCTCTCAATAAGAGCCTTGCATTTATCTACAACAGCAGCTCTCTCATCATCTTCGATTTTAGCGCTAACCACAACGGCTAATTCATACTTGTTCATGCTTTGTTACCTCCTTTTGGTCTCTGGCCCACCTCTGTGTGTGAGCAAGGAAATTAGTATATCACGAAGATTTATATTAACATGAAACTCCAACAAATGCAAGTATTTTACAGAATTTGCTTAATATTTTTTTCCAGCAGTCTGCGCGCAATCATAATCTGATGGCCGCAGCCTCTGCACTTCAATCGGAAATCCGCCCCCACGCGCAGCACCTCCCACTCGCTGCTCCCACAGGGATGCTGCTTTTTCAGCTTCAAGACATCTCCTACATGGATATCCATAAAATCACTCCTTTTCACATATTTCCCGTGCAAAAATCCTTAACCACACCGAAAAATTCCCGCAACAGATTGTTGGGCAGCATGGCCGGATAGGAATCCGCCGCCAGCCCTTCCACATGGGCATAGCCCTTCTTTTGAGCAATTTTCATAGCCCTGTATACATGAAAATTGTTGGTCACAATGACTACCCGAGCCTCCGCCCTGTCAAAAAGCGCCGCGCTGAACTCCAGATTTTCATTGGTGTCGGTGGAGGCATCCTCCTGCAAAATCCTCTCCGGTTCTATGCCCGCGGCTTCCAGATAACCGGCCATGCCCGCGGCCTCTGATACAGGCTCGTCGCTGCCCTGCCCGCCCGACACGACAACCAGCGTCTCAGGATTCTCCTTTAAATATGCCAGCGCCGCGTCCAGCCGCTTTGCCAGCACATAGCTGGGGCCGGTGCTCTTCCACTGCGCTCCCAATACAATCACAACATCCGCTCCCGGCTCCGCATTCTGCGCAAAGCCGCTGAAAACCAGCCCCTCCACATACACAAACAGAACCATTCCCAGAGCAGCAATTGTCAAGAATCCTCTTCTGATTATTTTGGGAATGCGCTCCGACTGCTCCGGGCGGAAAAACAAATATGACATTATTGTCAGTAGCAGGGACATTACGCCCCAAATCAGGAAAAATTTGGTTCCGTATCCCATAAAGAATAAAATGCTCAGACAATACAGCATACAGAGAACAGCCAGAAGCCCTGTCAGCGCTCCCGCCGCAATCCTGCCTCCTGACAGCTTTCTGCGCCCTCTTTGGTCCAGCCGGATAATTTTTCTGGTTCGCTCAAACGGTATTAAATTATTTTCTTTACTCTGCTTTCGTATTTTCATATCAACACTATAGCATAGAAAACCTATGCTTCTCAATAGAACCTTTCTTAAGATTTTATAATGTGATATAATGAATTTCTAAAGAACTTTCAAACAATCCATAATATATGAAAATTGAGGAAACCATTTCCAGAAAGGAAGGAACTGTCATGACAGAAGCAGTAAAAGAATTGAATCGAATCGTCAAGGAATATGACAACATTGTCTTTTTCGGAGGCGCCGGCGTATCCACCGAGAGCGGCATCCCGGACTTCCGCAGCGTGGACGGTCTGTATCATCAGCAATATGACTACCCGCCGGAGACCATCTTAAGCCACAGCTTTTACCGGGCTAAACCGGAAGAATTTTTCCGCTTCTATCGGAACAAAATGCTTTTCACAGACGCAAAGCCCAATGCCGCCCACAAAAAACTGGCGGAGCTGGAAGCCCGGGGCAAGGTGCGCGCGGTAGTCACCCAGAATATAGACGGTCTGCATCAGGCGGCAGGAAGCAAAACGGTTTTGGAGCTTCACGGTTCCGTGCTCAGAAACTATTGCGAAAAATGCCATGCCTTTCATGATGTAAATTACATCATCCAAAGCACAGGTGTGCCCGTATGCGAGCAATGCGGCGGTTCCGTCAAACCGGATGTGGTGCTGTATGAGGAGGGACTGGACGATCAGGTCATCAGCTCCGCCGTGAGCTATATTCGGGCAGCCCAGGTTTTGATCATCGGCGGGACTTCCCTTGCAGTCTATCCCGCCGCCGGTCTGATAGACTATTTTAAAGGCGACAAGCTGGTGGTGATCAACAAGGCTCCCACACCCAGAGATAAATACGCCGATTTGCTGATCCAGGAGCCTATCGGGGAAGTATTTGCCCAGATAGACATCGACTGAGCTGTATTTTTATATTCTGATTTTCTTAGCTTCCGAAATGCTGCTTCTCCAACAAGGCAAAGAAATCCGCCTCGGGCATCGGCTTGGCATAGTAATATCCCTGTACCTGGTCACAGCCGATGCTCTGCAGCAGGTCGATCTGTTCCCTTGTCTCCACGCCTTCCGCCAGAAGCCCCAGACTCAGCTTATCCGCCATGGAGACCACCTGCTCCAGTATCAATCTCCCCTTGCCGGACACCATCATATTTTCCATAAACCTCTTGTCCAGCTTTATCACGTCAAAAGGCGTTTCCAGCAAAATATTCAGGGAAGAATAGCCGCTTCCGAAATCATCCATCAATAAAGTAAAACCTTCCTCTTTGAGCTGCAGCGCCTTCATGCTCACCTGCTGGTCGTCCACGGTCTCCGTAATCTCAAGCTCCAGCAGAGCCTTCGAGATACCGCTTTCCTCAATCAAATCCGAGAGCACCTGAATACACTCGTCATCCCGCAGATGGATTCTCGACACATTCACTGAAACGGGACAGTTCTTGATTCCCGCAGCCTCACATTTTTTGATAAAACGACAGGCTTCCGCCCATATGTAATAATCTACCTTTTTGATAAAACCATTCTCTTCAATCACAGGAATAAACTGATTGGGATAAATCATCCCGCGCTGCGGATGCTGCCAGCGCACCAGAGCCTCCGCGCCTATGATTTCATTTTTGACAATACTGTACTTGGGCTGGAGATACATCATGAACTGCCGCTCCGCGATAGCCGCCTGCATATTCTCTTCGATAAATTTCCTGTTGTACAAAGACTCCTTGTACTGCTCCTTATAAAAAGAAATATTGGTCAGGATGTTCTGCTTGGCGGCCTTCCGCGCCATAGCCGCCCGATCCTCCATCTGGCGCAGCTCCATTTTCCTGTCCTCCGCCATATACACACCGTAGACCAACTGGAGCTTGACATCCCGGTAACAGTTGATCCGCGCGTCCAACCGATGAATGAACTCCTCCAGCTCCTCCTCCAGCTCATACTCCGTCACCACGATAAACACATCGCTGCGAAGATTGAGAAAATACTGGTCGTCACGACAAATCTCCTTCAACTGCTCAATGATAAAATCCAGAATCTCATCCCCGAATTTTTCTCCATATAAATCGTTGACAATCTTAAATTTACGAATGTCAAACTGAATAAAAGCAATTTCCTTCGATGATGAAACCAGCAGATTATTCACATTCCTCCGAAAGCGCTTCAGCTTGCTCATGCTCTTCAGCACGGCCTTCATCTCATCCTCCTGCGGAATATCCTCAGGATTAATATTGCTCTCCTTCACATTTTTGAGGTGCTCCGCCAACATATCCTCCAGAATGTCAATACTGATATTGATTGCCCGGGGACATTTCTGTAAAATCAACTTTTCCTGCCGGATGACCGCCATCTCCTCCGGCTTGGAGATATCCCTGCCCAGAATATCCCGACAGTAAATTACGCCATCCATCTCCGCCGTAAAACGCCGAATAAACTCGTCCGTCTTTTTATTGCCATAGGTCTCCTGCTCCCTGTCCTGCGCATCATAAAAGCCCAGAGCCATCCCCAGCACCAGCATTGCCGCAGTGATGCAGCCACAGGTTCCTCCCTGACGCATACCGCCCCCAAAACAGGTACTGATTTTGAACGCCGTCTTCAGATCCACTCCCAAGTCCTCCGCAAATGCCCCAAACAATGCCTGTGAGCAATGATATTGCTGCTTTAAAAGCTGATCCGCTTTTTCCTTATGTGTCATCCTTACCCCCTATCCTCGCCAACTCCGATAAAACTATATTATTTTTTATTATATCATATTTCCATACGCTTGTGGACACGTTTTTTAGAAACAACCTCTTCCCGCCGCAAATTTATATAATATAAAAACAAAAAACCTCGAAACCGAGGTTTTTGAGAGGCGCAGACCGGATTTGAACCGGTGGATAACGGTGTTGCAGACCGGTGCCTTACCACTTGGCTACTGCGCCATATTCCATTATATGCTTTTCAGGGAATCATATTACATTCACATTCCCAGCGAAATCTATTATATATCATCAAAGCCTTCTTGGCAAGAAAAATTTTGGGATTTGATAAACGGCTGAAAATATTTAAAATGTTTAAGGGAAAATTTATCTTTTATTCAACTTGCACTGCCGATTTCTCTCTGCAAGTATATCATCTGCTTTGTGACACAATGATAATGCCGTTTTTGCATCATTGTCAATTATGCTTTTTTGTAAATCATCCACGCAGGAGAAAAGTTCCTGCTCAATCCCCGTGATAGCTTCGCTGCTTATCGGATCGCTAAAACGGAGATTCTCTGCAAAACTCCTCATCTCATTTCGCACATCTTCCATTTCGCATTGACTGAGAATCATTCCAACCTTTGAGCGAAGATTGCGCATAAAAGAAGTATTGTCTGCCAGCTTCTGATCCAGCTTTTCAACTTCTTCACGCATAGTATCAGCAGCAATCAATCCAATCGCAGCTATGGCGATCGCCATCACATATATAACTATGGCAACCCATATCGGAACCCACCGTCCCAAAGCTGACATCAGCAGGCCCAATCCCAACTGCACTGCCATATATATCAGACCAATACGGGCAATAGGAAATCCGTAAAACTTACTGACAGCTTTATTCCCTTCAAATGCTTTCGGCTGCACATAGAATTGCATGCCAATAGAAATCGCGCCAAACAATAAGGATACCCAGAATATGCTATTTCTAATAAACGGCAAAGCAAACATCAGCACACCAAAAACCGCCAACACAATTCCTAAAACAAGATTTACCCGCGTCTTAGTTTTTCTATTCAAGGTCATTCCCCTCTCTTTGCGCCACACTCCGGACAGAACTTTCCAGTAATATTTTTCTGTCCGCAGGTACAATTCCATACAACGGATTCCGGACATCTGCACCCACATTCGACACAGAACTTTCCAGTATTCCCTGTACCACACTCTGCACAAATCCATTCACTTGTAGTTTCCGGGCGCCGAGAACCACACTCCGGGCAAAATTTACTAATAATCTTCTTCTGCCCACAAGAACAGTTCCAAGGTAACAGCGGAGTCAGCGTACCACCTGATGTGTCCATCCCCACCTGTCTTGATTCCTCAAACATCGTCCCCACAGCATCTTTGGTCATGCCAATTATACTACCCATAGCCCCAAGCCCTATGCCAAGTCCTGCCAAATCACCGATACCGGTCAGCACACCACTGCCTTCTGCTCCGCCAATGCCATTTTTCATCGCTTCAAGCCCCACTTGACGGGAAGTTTCCTGTTGGTAAGTGTAGCCTTTCATACGCATTTCTTCCGCCTCTGCCATTGCCTGCATCCGGTAGGCTTCTGCTTGTGCCGCTTTTTGAATTTTCAAAGCCTCGGCCTCACCCTGCGCTCCGATAATTTTCAATTGAGCTGCCGTCTGCGCTTCCACTGCCTTGCGTGAAGCCGCCGCTTCCGCTTCGCTCTTTTTAATCTGTTCTTGACGAACCAAAAGATACTGCTCAGCGTACTGTTCTTTCATGCGCCTGAAATTTGGATCATCATCCGGTGTCAGGATACGGCTTACAAAAAACTCCGGCATTGTCAGACCGTATGCCTCTAATCCTGCATTAATTTTCTCTTGCAAAGCAACAGACAATGTCATAAGGTGCTCATCAATCGTCAGCACATTGATACTGTTTTCCCGAATTGTTTGTGCCAGAAAACTTTTTACTTGTGCCATAACCATGGCACGGAAAAAACCTTTGCTGCTGCCGGTACCCAGAAGATCTGACTGCCCAAGACCATCTGTTGTACCAACCACTCTTAAAAGCAGCTTTCGGGAGTTAATCACGCGGATATTGAACTCACCGCTGGCACCCAGTTCAATGTGCAAGCCACTGGCAGGATCAAACAAGCGAACTTTGGAGTCAGTACCCCATTTGATACCCATCTGGGTTGCCATATTAATATAATACACCTCAGAGTGGAAGGTTCCCGCGGTATCCGTAGGAAGTTGATAGAACTTCTCCAACAGCGGAAGCTGATGTGTCTCCAAAGTATAGCGTCCCGCTCCAAAGAGATCGAGAGCCTGTCCATCCCGGAAGAAAATCGCTTCCTGACTCTCATGTACAATGAGCTGCGAACCATAATTGAAATCTTCAATCGGATGCTTCCAGACAAGAGTATCATTATCACCCTCGTATTTGATGATGCTGACCATGCCATCTTTCTTGATTTTCTCCGCCGTCAGCCGCTCAGCTACATCGTTCACACAATCGCAAACCGGACAAGTGTAGGTTTCAGCACTCTTGCTGACACGCAAGTGAATACCACATCTGGCACAGGAAAATTCCCCCATTTTGTTCTGCTCCGCCATAGTATTGATTGGATTACGGCAGACAGGGCACAAAGCATTTTCTCCCTTCGACTGATCAAATACCACCATATTCCCACAATGGGGGCACTCCCTGCTCGTCAGCTTGTCCGTGCGGACATTGATGGTGTAGCCACAAGCACAGTCTATCTTTTTTCGAGCAAAAAAGCCGGTTTTTGCTTCGGCATATTTGCCGCAGGATGGACATTCGATAATGAATTTAGCCATATATATATCCCCTTTGACCTACCATTTTAAAAACGAGTATAGTTCCTCCAAACTAACATAACCTCTCCAGCCTTTAATCAAGTTCTCCCTTTCATCCTTTAAGATGGTTTCTGTAATTTTGCCTTTTATGTAGTTAATTATCTTACCTGCAAATTGCTCAAAAGATACATCCATGTCGAATCCTTTATGATATGAAATATAGTATTCCTGCCGATCCTCTTCGCAATCGAATAAATTTTCCAGCTGTGATGGGGCACCGCATTCCACACAAACAAGATGCCGATATACATAATGGGTGTTACGATTTGCAATATGATATTCCGCTCTCAACTTTTCAGAGCCGCATTGCATACAAATATACATAATATTCATGATATTCCTCATTTCCCTTTCAACTTACAAATTTCCGCCTCTAGTGCCGCAATTCGGTTATCAAGTTCCTTTTTACGCTTACCGGCAAACAGCGCATCATTTAAATAAGCTCGGTCACAGCGAAGATCATGCAATTCTTCATATTTTTTTAATAGTAGCGGTTGCCACGGTTCTTGTACCTTACGATAGGCTTCCTTCTCAGCTGGCAATGTATCAAGATTATCAAATAATTTCCAATCAAAAACATTACACTGTCCATCCTTATTTGCTCCCGCAGCCACTACAGTGCCATCTGCACGTATCCCAACTATGTGATGCCATCTACTTGCCGCAACGGCTACGATATCGGTCCAAGAAGAAATGTTATATTCGGAGTAAAAGTTAATATACTTGCCTGTTTCTGTCCCCACTACAGTGCCGTCATAACGTACTCCGATTATAAAAGCAGTATTAGCGGCAATGGCAGCGATATCCGTCCAAGTATCTGTCCAAGCAGATACTTTTCTTTGATATCCCGGTCGAGGCAAAGTATTTACTACCGTTCCGTCTGAGCGCAATCCGACCACAAAGGCGTCTGTCACAGCAATATCTACAATATTTGTCCATGAAGAGACATTACATTGACCATCTTCGTTTCTCCCGGTTGCTATAACGGTACCATTTCTCCGCAAACCAACTGTTAAATCATCCGATGTAAAAATAGATGCCATATCACGCCATGAAGAAACATTGCATTGACCAAATTTGTTATCTCCCAGTGCAACTACAGCTCCGTTCTTACATAAGCCAACTCTATGCTTAAATCCCGTGGATATAGCCACAATTTCCTTCCAATTTTTATCAATTTTTCCTCCGCATATTACAACACCATCTTTCCGAACAAAATTTTGCCCTTTGTCATCAAGAGCGCCGATATCTGATAAGTCGTATTTCTTCACAACACTTCCATCATAACGCAGTCCAACTAAATTATTAGCCGCAATAGACGCAACATATGTCCATTCAGCATCATCTGAAACATACCCATATTTTCCTGTTGCGAGTACAGTACCGTCAGACCGTACACACGCTGTATAATCCATTCCTGCTGAAATCATTCCTTGAAGTGGTGCAGCTTGTTCCAACCATTTTTGTCTACTACGCACTTCGGCTTCGTACTTGCGTTGGTTTTCCGCTTCTTCGGCTTCGCGCTTGCGTTGATTTTCCGTTTCTTTGTCAAGAATCTTTTGCTTTATTTGTTCTAAATTTTCTTTGAGCTGCGAATCCGCAAATCGGAGTGCTCTTTTATAGTTTACATCAGCAGCAATATCTATATTTTTTCCCGACAGAATATCCGCAATATCCTCCTCACAGGTAATATGGTACTTGGCCATCAGCTTACCAATATATGCAGATGAACATTCAGGATCTTTCTCAATTGCTTTGTCAAAATGTTTATCTGCCAGTTTCCAATGTTTATCTTTCGGTTCCCCATCCTCATCTTCCAGTTCCCAATCTTCATCTTCCAGTTCCCAATCTTCCAGTTCCCAATCTTCCAGTTCCCAATCTTCCTTTTCCAGACAAAGCTGCCCGGCTTTAAGCTCCACTAAATAAAGAGCTTGTTCATGACTGACACTTTCAGAAAGTATCTGTGTACCCTCAACAAATTCTTCTATTTGATGAATGCCAAGTTCTGTACAAATACATCCAATACTAGCTATTAGTGATTGATAATCTGAAGCTGAACAAGTCCTCGCATGCTCAAAACAATCATATGCTTCCTCCCATTCACCATCCTCTAAATGCAGCCGGCCACGTTTCAAATAGTTTTCTGTTTCAATATAGTAAGGACTTTTACTATTGTTATTGTCACCATTTGTTTTTGAATCGCGCAGTTGCTTAGACGGAAGAAGCTTCTCAATACCTCTCAGGAGATCCTGAACAGCTCCCACCTTGCCCATATCCTGAGCCTGAAATTTAGTAAACTCTTTAGGCATATCGTAGGCATCGATGCCTTTGTAGCAGGGGATGAGATGTTTGGTTTTGTCCTGAGACATCAGCTTTAAAAACCGACTCCACTCATTCTTCACCCACACAGCATTATAATTCTCATAATCTGTGCCAAAAGCCAGCATAATCTTGGCACTGTTCAACGCAGCAAAGATATAGGGCTCGTACTCTGCACCCAGCTTATCCTCCAAAGTGATACGAGAGAAAAACACTCGGTAGCCCTTTTCGGTGAGAGCATCATATACATCCTGTGCCAAAACACTGTCAATAGTGCGGTTTCCATCCCCATCTGTTTCCTTGTAGCAAATAAAGATGTCATAAGGAGCCTCTTTATCGGAAACCTCAATAATACCCTTGCGAATCTCCTCAATCATCTTGGCCTCATCACGGTACATATGTCGAGCAACGGCATCTGCATTCTCACAAGCCTGCTCAAAGTCACTGTCTTCCAGAACACTGTTAAAGGAGGCGCGATGGCAAGTAGGAATTTTTTTGCCACTGACAGGATCGTCCACATACTCAATGCCACACTTGCACAGCACCAGACCCCAATATGCCTCAGGCTCTTGATTAAACTCTGCTATGATATTCTCATAAATGCCAGCGGCCTTGTCAAACTCATTCGCCAACCGCAGCCGATTAGCTCGGTTGAACATAGTAAACTTCTTTTCACTATCTACATTGGGGACAGTCTGCTTTGTGCCACAGTATTCACACTCAGCTACGGTCATACCCTCAGTAAGTTCCAAATCACCGCCGCACATTTTGCATTTAATAACCGCCATCTCAATACCTCTTTTCTATAGTCACTATTATTGTCAAAAAGTGTACCTTTTGATAATAACTGTTTAGAAAATTGATTGTTTCAAATTGATAAAAACCATGAGAAATATGTCGAAAAATATATTGATGTTTCAGCGATAATATTGTAAAATAAGTAAAATATTGTTTCTATCAAAAGGTACACATTTTGACAGCTACATCTCCACTTTCAACTTTTTTTATTGTCCCAATGCAGCCTGTATTCCCGTAATCTGCGGTAAAAAGTTGCTTCACTTATGTTGCACTGGTTTAAAACCTCTGCAAAAGTAATTTTCTTTTGCTCCCAATCTTTAACTACTTTTCCAAAATCACTTGGTACCAGCTTCTCAGGTCTGCCAAACTTTACGCCCTTTGCTTTTGCGGCAGCGATTCCTTCCGCTTGCCGTTTTTTTATATTCTCACGCTCACTTTGCGCCACAAAGGACAGTATCTGCAGAACAAGGTCGGCAATAAACATCCCCATCAAATCTTTACCATGGCGAGTATCAAGCAATGGCATATCCAATACGCAGATATCAATACCGATTTCTTTGGTAAGGATACGCCATTGCTTTTGTATTTCCTCATAATTACGTCCCAAACGGTCAATGCTAAGGATATACAAAACATCCCCGGCTTTCAGTTTCTTCACTAGCCTTTTGTAATTTGGACGTTCAAAATCCTTGCCAGACTGCTTGTCCATGAAAATATTCTTTTTCAGTACAGCCATATCACGCAATGCAATCATCTGACGATCCTCATTCTGATCAATGCTGGATACCCGCACATAACCATAAATATTCATATTCTTTTCCTCCATTTTCGAAATAATTATTAAAAAGAAGAGCGGGAACATTTTACATCAGATGATGCGATATAATTGATGGATTGGAACAGATTTTCTATGAAGAATTTATTTGAACACACCGGCGCACCGTGATTCGGTATAGTGGCTATGAATACAAGGTCAGTGATAATGACCGTATTTACATAACCGTTTCCAAAGATGCAAAACCGGATAATCGCTAAAAAATGCTTGCGACACTCAGGACACTGTGATATATTAAACATAAAGAAGGACATCTGCGCTAACAGATGCCCAACAGGAGCTACCGATAGACGGTTAGCCCGATTCATGAAAAACAGCTATAGCCGCTTCCTTTGCACAGGGTTGGCGGCTATTTAGTACCATCGCAATTTGCGGACTGAAGTTCCTGTTTGCTCTTTTGAAACCCGATTTCCGCGCCTGCGTGCAGTACAAGCGTGACAGTAGCTTTCAGAGTCTGCCTGTCCGACTCGTTAAGCCCAAGACCAGGTTTCGTAAAATCGCCGCGCATCGGAAGGATCTGTGTCCCGATAGCCTGATACAGCTCCTTGTCATGGCGCCAGGCAGCCCGGAGGCGGTGATACGCTTCCTCCTCGTCAGCGGCCCGGACAAGTGCGTAAATTTTACTCTGGGAAGTCCGAATCAGTCGGGCGGCAAGTTCACTCCCCAAAAAACCGGTAGCACCGGTCATTAAAATGGTATCTGTCACACCGCATTTCCTCCTTTGTTGTACCGCAAAGATTTTTGTATATACTGTTTTAGAAACACACCCATATCAGCTAATTTGTCCCGATATCCGGCCAACTGAGACTGTATGTGCCGATGAACAGCCTCCTGGTCGGATCGGGCGTCCGCAAGGGCGCTGTAAAGTTTTTCTCCCAGAGTTTTATCCGTCACGTGAATCAGATACTTCCGGTCAAGGGAAAACTCCCGCATGATACCGTCCAGTCTGTCACTTTTCAGATAGTGCGCCCGATCAAGCCAAGCCCCAGACAGATTATCCAGATATATGCCATTGTTTTAGGCATCATCAGCATACCAACCATTGGCTTTCTCTTTGCCCACAGCACTACAGGAAAATAACAGGCAAAGCTGATGATGATTGCAACAGACATCTTCCACAGCCCGTAGCCGCCGGTGTTGCCGGATAAGAAAAACAGTATCACAAGGCACAGACACGTCACGGCAAAGGGCAGATTTCGGTAGAGTCCCCAAGACGGATTTCCTTCTGGACGGAACCAGTTGTTTTGAGGGAAAAGGCAAATCAGGATACGCAGCACTGCACTTGCCCAGATTAGAACGGACAGAAGGCCGGGATAGGCCACTTGCGGAAAAATAGCCTTCCAGACATAGAACAACAGCACATAAAACACGGTCATGGTAATGGATGAGACCATCAGCCCCAAACCAGCCCACCACTCCACTTTTGGAGAATCACCGCGGAAGGCCTTAATGACCCTGGGAACCAGGTGAAACGCATCGCCCCCGCCGAGGACAAGTGTCAACACGCCGAACAGGTTCAGTACTTGGCTGCCGTCCGCGTTTAATAAGAAAACAATAGCCGCGATCAAGTCAAATACCAAATAAGCGATACAGAATACTGCTTCTCCGATTTGCGGCATACGAGATTTTGCTTTTCCTTGTTTCATAATTGTTCCTCCTGTTTTTGTATTTTTACCGTCATTTGTGTACCGCTTCCTTCCATGCTCCGGCACTCAATACTCCCATTCAGCAGTTCTGTGATCCGCTTTACAATGGAAAGGCCCAGTCCATTCCCATCTTTTTTATGGGATTCTTCACATTGATAAAAGGCATCAAAAATGTGGCTCTGCTTTTCAACAGGAATGCCGATCCCCTCATCCCGCACAGAGACAGTAATTCCATCTGTATCGTTCTGTCCAGAAATATGAATGACTGTTCCGGGATCAGAATATTTCATGGCATTGTCAATCAGATTGAGCCATATCTGCTGTAACAGATCCGGGTCACTGTTGACTGACATTGGCGGCAGATCCAATTCAAAATCCTGCGCCTGTCCCTCCTGCTTCTCGGCTAACAGGATCACGCATTTGCGGATCTGCTCATCCACCGCCACCGGCTCATGCCTTGTGACAAGCGCCTGGTTCTCAAGCCTTGACATACGCAGCATGTTCTCGCAAAGCCGTGAAAGCCGTGCGGTTTCGTCATAAATCAGTGTCAGGTACTCCCTTTGCTCGCCTGATAAGGCATCGTCTTCCAACAATATTTCCGCAAACCCCATCATTGCGGATATCGGAGTTTTAATCTCATGGGATACATTGCTCACAAAATCTTTTCTCAAGTAATCCATCCCGGCCAGTTCAGCGCCCATACGGTTCACGTTTTCCTTCAATTCGTCAAGTTCATGTGCATATACGGCATCTTTGCCGTTCCGCTGGCTCCGGGAGACCCTGATTTCAAAATCGCCCTTCGCAATCCGGTTTACCGCACCGTTTACTTCCTCAATCGGTTTTATAACATATGCCGCCCCATAATAAAGGGCAATGCCCCCGATCACCATCGTAAGCGTACATACCAGCAGACATAAGGATACCACGACGGGTAATGTAAGCTCGCCGTGATACAAAAAGACTGTTCCCAAAATAACCAGTCCACACGAAAGCAAACACGCAGCACACAATATGGCAATAGAGACGATGGCAAGATAGATACGCAGACGAACTCTGTATTTTTTTTGATGTTTCATTACCAGCCTTCTTTCTTTATCCATTCACCTATAATTTTTTATTGCCCAGACGGTTTAAAAACCGCCTTATAACCCAGCCCTCTGACCGTGATAATTTCAAAATCGGATACACTCTCAAATTTTTTGCGGAGTTTTTTGATATGGGCATCCACATTTCTTTCATCAGTATCAGAATCCATACCCCATATCTCATCCAAAAGTTCCAGACGGGTAAAAACCTTATTCGGATTGTTGAGCAGCTTAAATAACAGATAAAACTCTTTCGGCGGCATTTCGTGTGTCTTCCCGCTCACTGTGACCGTCAATCCGGCATAGTCCAGCTCTGTATTCCCGATTTTTATATATTTTTGATTTTCGAGCTGTGCGCGGCGCAAAAGCGCTTTGACGCGAAGGATCATTTCTTTCAGATTTATAGGTTTTATCATGTAATCGTCAGTCCCCGCCACAAATCCTTTTTCCATATCCTCCATCTGGTCTTTTGCTGTTATCATCAAAACAGGGAGGTAATACCGAGAATCCCGCAACAGCTTTGTAAGTTCATATCCATCCATTTTGGGCATCATAATATCACTGATGATAAGGTCAATATGCTCTCTGCCCATAACTTCAAGGGCTTCTTCGCCATCAAAAGCGGGAATGGCCTTGAACTGTTCCTTATTTAGTTTTGTGCATATCATTTTATTGAGAGAGGTATCATCTTCTGCAACTAAAATGGTGAACATTTCCATTCTCCTTTCCGCCATTTTTATATTACCTCCAAAATGTGACCTCAATATGACTATTGTACGATTAATTATAAATCAAACCTTTAAAAGAAGATATGATAAATTTCCACTTCAATTCCACAACTTTATCCATGAAAAACTAAGGCACCTCTGGATGCCAGGGTTACATTGTACTTCAACAGGGGGCAAACTGGATTGTGTCGCTTTCCATTCCACACAGGCAAGCACTTTCACCATATCCGTCACCCTAAAGATGATGTACAACCTCCGTTCCGGCAGAAAGCATCCGCAGGCACAACTCTGACGGAACGCAAAAAAAGCCACCCGGCAGCTTATTCAGTTAAGTCACCGAGTAGCTTTTTATGGCACTTTCCTATTCCAATTTCTTTTTTGCCTTGCGGCGTGGCTTTTCCCAGACACGGCCTGGTGAAATTCTTCCACATCGTTCCAGATATCCGACACTAAAATCTGTTTCTATAAAAGATCCCGCACTATAAATTACCAACGGAATGATCTCCCTGTTCCCCCATACAAAAGGCCGGGAATCCCTTCCCCAACGGAAAGGAAATTCCCGATACTCTGCCATGACAACCTTTTACAAATTTTTTCTTCTACTACCTGTAAATATTTTTTCCCAAACTCATAGACTTCTGCCAGATGATCTGTCCTGGCAATCTGCGGTTTCCCATTCGTGTCCCCGCATCTTCCCGGCAAACAGCATCCCTTTGTTACAAAATCCTATGTAATTCACAACAGCAAACTGATAATAAAACCTGAACCATAAAATCTGACCTATGATTCTATGGTAAGAGACAGTCCGTCCCCCGCACTGACATCTTCCTCCAGCACTGACATCTTCCTCCAGCACCGATGTTTTGCCCGCTTCCGTACCGTACAGGTCTGCGGACGAGGAAACGGCGGGATCCTGCCCCGCCGCTTTCCCCACATGGAGTTTCACTTTCTCCGGTTCCTGCTTCCTGTCCTAACTATACACGATCTCCTGCAGGACCATCTCCTCAGCCTGCGCCGTGAAGCTGTTTACTGTCTGCACCCAGGCCATCTGTCCTTTCTCTTTCAGGGCTTCATCCACCCCGTTTTTCTCCATCAGCCCCGCCACGGTCCGCTCCACCTGTTCACGGACTTGCCTGTCAGTCTCCCGCAGGTGCGGCATGAGCCGCCCTGTCAGCAGCATGGACGTGTATGTCCCCCTGTGGTGTTCCATCAGGAAACTCTGCCTTAACATCCTTTTCAATGATGATCCTGCCCCGTTCACATCCCACTGTCAGCCTGTCCCCTATGGAAAAACCAAGGCTGTCCAGCCACTGTCCCTGGAGCGTTATCCTGGGAAACGGGGAATAGTCCTTCGTGCTTCCCCTGTAAACCGTTACTTTTCTTTCTTCCATACAGCTTTTCCTCCTGTACTTCCGCCATGCGGAATGGTTCCTGTCCATCCCATGGCTGATGAATGATATTGTTCCCAGACCGTATCCCGCGCCTGGTCCTGCCCCTTTTTCCACTTTCCGAAAAGAAACGGAAAACCGCCAGCCAAACCCCATCAGGAAACGCAGTCCCAATCTATTTTTTCGGTTATCACTCATGTGCCTGCTTTTGCAGCCACCCGTACCATCCTGTCCCCTTTTAAGGTGTTTTTCCGGACACCAAAAAGCCCGCAAACACTGATGTTTACGGGCTTTCCAAGTGTGTGTCCTCCACACCTTGTACTCCCCGAGTAGGGCTCGAACCTACAACAACTCGGTTAACAGCCGAGTGCTCTACCATTGATTGATATGCAACCGGAAAATAGAGGCTGCCTACCAGACCATTCTCTTTGATGTTAGTGATTTCCTTCGCTTATGCCTCTTGTTCTTCAATACGCTTACGTTCGGTTTCCATTTCACGCTGTAACTCTTCGACTGTTGGCAAAGTAAGCCGATAACGTGAAGCAAAAACCTGTTGGGCATCGTTTAAAACGGAATATTTGACAATCGCCTCATTCTTCTGCGAACACAAAATAATACCAATAGTGGGATTATCATCTTCATTTTTGTACAATGCATCAAACATACGGATATAGCTGTCCATTTGCCCAACATCGGCGTGGGTCAGCTTACCGATTTTCAGATCAATCAGCACATGACATTTCAAAATGCTGTGGTAGAATACAAGGTCAAGATAAAAATCCTCGTCTTCATAACGCATTAATTTCTGTCTGGCCACAAAACAAAAGCCGCGCCCCAATTCCAACAAAAACTCTTGCAGCTTGTCAATCAGAGCCTGCTCCAGATCAGATTCCCGCAGTGCAGGATAATTTTTGAGATCAAGAAATTCCAACACATAAGGATCTTTAATAAAATTCTCCGCCTTCAGCGGCGCCATATATTCCTCGGCTTCCGCCCTTACAGGCTCCTGCTTCCTACTCGCAAGAATCCGCTCATAGTACAATGCAGAGATCTGGCGCTCCAGTTGACGACTTGACCATGCGGAAGAGATTGCTTCATCCATATACCACTGTCTGGCTCGGTCATCTTCCACCGACAGGAGAAGGCGATAGTGTGTCCATGTCAATTGCGAACGCAATGCGTTCGTATTTGGAAACATCACATAAAACTTCTTCATTTGCTGCAATGTCCGCACGGAAAAGCCCTTGCCAAAGTCTTCAGTCAAACGTAGCGAAAGGTTTTGCAATATGGATTTCCCATAATCTGCGCGCGCATTGCCGTCCTGCTCATGCTCTACAATGATACGTCCGATTTGCCAGTATGCCTGCACCATCGTAAAATTTACGGCACTGTACGCCTGATTTCTTGACGAAAGCAGAGTTTCTTTTATTTCCGAATAAATATCCTCATATGGAGTCAACTCATTATCATTCATCCCATTAATCCCTTTCACTCGATTCCTCTGCCCCGACAAGAGCATATCTTCGAATTTTCCATACATTAGTATTTGCATTTTGCATCAGATCACTCATCGCTTTACCTTGTTTACGGGGATGATTTTTAGGTCGTTATCATCATTTATGTCTATTTTATTTATATTTGCTATTCCAGCTTTCTTTGCTGCTGAAATGATGAGGTCTTGCTCATGCTGTGGTGTTTTCAGCCCTATGATTACACTCTCTGGCTTTAGCTTAATTTGAAGTTTCCCATAATAAGGAATAAGAGATAGTAAACGCCATTCCTCATCATAATGGTGACACTCCTTTTTAATTAACGAAATTCGCTGCCATTGCCAGCGTCCGGATAAATCAATAAGATATTGAAGCATTGGTGGAAGCTGATTGTTATTCATGCCCACATTGGCTAAAATCATTAATCCAAGTGCATACCAAGTTGCATCGTATTTTTCTTCAGAATAATACACCGGATATAGGACAGGATGGTTATTTACAATCCCACATTGCTTACATTTTTCCTCTTGTCCACACAAACAAGTCCCTATATCGTTAAAATTATATGTCACTACAAAACCTGTATGATGATTTGCATATTTTAACCACATTGTTTCATTTAGCGGATTTTCGCAAAAGCAAATAGACCAAATGCTACTTTGTATTGCGTTTCGAATTTTACTAAGAGATTGATTCATATCAGACAAATTCAAAGAACTATGTGCCATGTTTTGAATTAGTCCATCAACATCAGTAATATTAAACACTGATAAAATATTTTTTATTGTTTCTACATTTCCGGTCGAAAGCATCTCTTGGGTTAATTTGTAAACATCCTGCAGCTTTTGAAAATCAATCTTAAAATAAGTATCAAAAGGGTCATCATAATAGTTTGCAGTTGAGAAAAACTGTGTATTCTCTTGCAGCTGCCACAATGTATTTGTATTTACAGACCGAAAGCGGCAAAGTGTATCGGGAATTGTAAATGTTGCATTTAGCTTATTTATGTTTTCAACGCTATAATCAGAAATACTACATAGCGTATTCCAAAAGTCTTCTCGCATTTTATTTGTTGATCCCAATCCTTACACCTCCTCATATTCGGATGCATCGTTCATATCTTTGTAAACTCCACCATTCCCATCAAAAGAGTCCACATGCTCAAAATTAGGGATTTCAATGTCACGCACACCAATTTGACCCGTAACAACATCAGAGAATAACCAAATTCTGTATTCATCAATCAACATAATCTCTTACGCAAGTAAAGATTTGCTACTTGCAATGAGATTACCCTTTGTTATCGCTTTTTCTATCATAGTGGCGTCTTTGATACAAAACCCATATGTGACTTTTAAGGAAGATGGGCATTAAAAAGGTGTGAAATAAAGGCATTTCCGCACTTTGCACCCAACTTGCTGGCGCCGTACACAGTTCAAAGCCCGTCTTGTTTTGAAAGCTGTCTGCGCCAACACCATTTTTGCCCCCTCTTTCCTATGAAAATTCTGCTAGCGCTAAAATGTACGGCTTCTACTGAAAGGTGTATAAACGCTGAAAGATTTAATCCACCAAATTGTCATCAAGGAACAGGTTGTCCAGTTCCTGTATCGTCTGGATCTGCATAACCTTTGCCCTGACTGCACTCTTTGCAAGATCAAGTCTCTTCATACGCTTCTTACCGGTGATGTTGTCTTTGCCCTCACGGATCAGCTGTAATCTGCCAATCGGTGCGCTCGGCTGCTTTTGTGCATAATCAGCCAGTGCTTTTGCCTTGGAGATATTGTCGGTCAGATTGTCACGATGCGGTTCCAGTATGTCGATGACATAGCCGATTCCCGCAACATTCCTTATGATGAGAAAATCTGGGTGAAACCCCCTCGCAATGCCGTTTTCCAGTCTTTGCAGGCAAAGTCCCCAGCTCTTTGGCGAAGACGGATTACGAATCCAACACACAAAATCCGGACGCTGTATTTCTTCATCAATTACAGCCTTCTCCCAAGAGTCCAGCTTTATCTTTGCGTAGCCCGTATCCTCGTTAACAAAAAAGTGGTTATAATACTTCTCGCCGTCCTGATCGACTATCGGGCGTATCTGCTCCGGCAGATGGAAGCTGTGTGCGCTGACTTCATTTCCGTTTGAAATGATGGCATCGTACTGTTTACGATAGCTATCCGATGTCATATGGGCAAACTGAAGCCTATATGCATCGCTCAGCTCGTTAAACTTATTCTTCGCATAGAGATGCAGCTTATCCACGCAGTCCTTGTCTGCCGCAAACAGAATGACATGAACCATGTACTCGGACGGATTATCCTGATTAAAATGCGGGGTGCCATATGCAGCACCAAGACCGAATCCGCCGAGTATTTTTTCAGCTATACGGAACTTTCGGTCGATATCTTCATCCGAGGAAGTGTAATAAATATACTCCTTGTCCCCGCCTACCGCCTCGCCGAATGCATCAAAAACCTTCCATGACAGATTCAGCTTCTTCACTTCGGCGGCAAGTATGTCATACTCGCCATTTCCCTTCAGCTTGCTGATATATTCCTCTATCATTTTAATTCCGTCCGCCTGAATATTGTACAGCGCATAGGTATCAAGACCTGTGTTTTTTATCAGAGAAGCCAGTTTGATCAGGGACGGAAGGTAATCCGTTGTCTTGAACGGTTTGACTTCATAGGTTATGATCGCAGTTCTGTTAATGAACGCCGCAATCGCTTCTCTGTCAATGCTGTCCATGAAAACAAGCTGCTCTTGCTCCAGTATGCTAAACATTTCCGACGTGTCAGCACCAGATGCTGACACAGTCCCGTTTCTTATGTTCTGCTGAGTAGACACTGTCCTGACAGATGAATTGTCTCTGTTTGTGTCAGGGCTGTCTATTGACAGCTGAAAAGCTGACTTTCCACGAGCAGTTCCTTCCGCAGTTTCATTTCCCATCTCGTTCTGCTGATTTTCAAACAGCGGATCGACAGGAAAACCCTGCGACTGTGCGTAGCCCTCAAGCGTCATCTGATTCGGATCGACTTCTCTGTGGCGTGTCCTAGGACGATATCCCCATGTTTCGCGTGAATCGCTCCCATAACTCTCGCCTTCAACATCAGCCGGGATATCGCTGCCTTCCTCGTCCTGCAATGCTTTCATGACAGACTCGACATTATCCTTATTGAAGTGCGGCAAGAAAAGACGGACTTCATTCAGTGTCTCATCGACATCAATGTGCCGTTGCAACGGCGTGCGGATCATGCGACCAAGCAGCTGAGCGATGTAAGTAGCATCCTGTGCGTGGCGGAACGACATCATGGTCTCCGCACGAGGGCAGTCCCAACCAGTCGAGAGATTCTCTTTGAAAAACACCACACGGATTTTCTTGTTATCCGCAATATCCGAAGCATCCACATGATGTATCTTAAGGTCGCCCACTTCAATGGTTGCAGTCTGTCCGAAAGTATGAACGACTTCATATTCAGTGAATCTTGCGCCGGTTCTCGTTTCAATGCGAGAGAGACATTCTCCGATTTCTGTTGCGGAGGCGCTTTCACTGCTGCGGTTCTCTACCTGGATGACCAGCACTGGGCGCACCTGCTGTGAGTGCTGTGTCTCGCAATAGTAGTTCCAATGCCCGCATTTATCTTTCCACTCATCGGCAGCTGCCTGAAGAATCACCATATCGTCGATGGAGTCCTGCTCTGGGTAGGTTATGATGATCCTGTCCTTCAAAAGACCGGATGACCTGACTTCATCAGGACGGACATCCACATCATGGCGGACGGATGAGATATTGCCGACGAGTCTTCGGAAACGCTCATCCGTTGCGCTCATTCCTATGACAACCGGCATTGGTTGAAGCCCGTCTGCTTCGCTGCCTTTCAGGAATTTCTGCATGATGGTGGTGGCCCTTGCAGCATCCCTGTCGTGCATTCCACGATGCGCCTCATCGATTATCACATAGAGATGGTCGCCTTTTTGTTCGGCAGTATTCTGCAAAGTCTGCCAGATGGTATAAGTACGGCTGTCGCCGCCGCTGACAAGCCGGCTGGACTTGCCGAGTTTCTGCGTGTTGAGGAAATAAATCATTCCGTCGTCGAGCATCTCTTGATCAAAGGAGTCATCCTCGATAGTGACACACTGATTCGGACGGATCTTATCCGCCTTTGTTATGATTTTCGTTTTGGACTGCTCATTCAGCTGCGGCGAATCGGAGAGCCATACAAAGATTGCCTCCGGCTGCTCAACAGTCGTTTCCGTGCCATTCAGGATATTCTCAATGACTGTCGTCATGACAATGGTCTTGCCGGAACCTGTCGGAGCCCGGAACGCTATCACTTGCGGACGTCCATCAACCTTGTGATAAGCTTCCGCACTGTTTATCTCTGCAAGCAGCTTTGAAACAGCTGTCTGCTGGAAAGATATAAGTTCGTCTCTCATTAATGTCACCCCCTGCTGTTTATTCTGAAATTATCTAGATAGTCTCTGTATAACTGATAAGTCTGTTTTACATCCAGTCCCCTGACCATACTGCGGTAATCAGCATCGGAGTCCGTCACCAGATAGACGGTTTCAATCTCCGGCGCGTTCCCGATTTCCTCGGTGAACTTCGCAAAGTAGCTGTTGTCGTTCAAAATCGCCATACGATTTTCCGGGAGAACCATATAATCGGGAATCTTCTGACCTGCGAGTGTTGGACAAGGCCCGAAGCAGCCCGCTTTCATCCATAGGGTAGGCAGCATTTCCCTGAACTGTCTGCCGATACGGACGGACGCTTTGTCAAGGAATGCAAGCTTGAAGAATGCCGCATTTGCTTTGAATCCGTCCGCCATTGGGATGTCGTTGCCGAGATAATTGCCCTTCAGCGGATTCCCATTCACATCATGTCCTTTGATAGAGCAGACCGTCCTCGGCCACGTAACATAGCGAGCAATGCCGAGTTGCTCCCACTCCGCATCTCCGGGTTTTTGACCCTGTTTCGTGAGAGATTTAGCTTCCGCATCTGAGACCTCGTTGTTCGTCACCATAATGCAACGGCGATGCCCGCCGTCCTCGGCGTTCAGCAAGTTGACAGCGTGGAGTGTCGTACCGCTACCGGCAAAGAAGTCAATGATGATGGCATTAGGTTTATTTGCAACGAAAAAGCGAATAGTATCTTGTACGGCGTATAATGACTTAGGATAGTCAAAACGCTTGCCTATCATTCCATTAAGAATGTTCGTCCCATATGTCTCAGCATTATGCGTCTTAAGATTCCATACACGCTTCGGAGGAGTAAAACCTGCCTCCTCATATGTGGCAATTACAGAACCGTCTGAATTCCTACCCGTGATTTTCGCCTTTCCGCTTTCAATATCATCAATTGTTCCCGAAGGCAAATAATAAACGGTACCGCTCATAGTATTGCTGTTCCAATTATTAACTCTCAAGAATCCTTTCCTGAAATTCAGCCTTGCTTGCTCTGGAACCAAGCTCCATAAACGCTCATCACCATCCTTGCTGAGCGGCCATAGTGCTGTGCATCCTTCTGGAACCGGGATTGTATTCCTATCTATCCCTGCTTTGACAACATCACCAATCGAATGAATCGTTCCATCCTCGTTATTTACATAAACAGGATAGAATTGATTCGGTCGAGATTCTCTTTTTGCCTGCGGAGCTCTTCGCCTAAATCCCAACCACTCAATGCTTCTCTCCGATTCTTTTTTTACTTCATCATCAAGCATATTCACAACATTCGGAGTCAGTGACGATGTACCGAATTCGATGATATAAATATATTCTTCAACACGCGAAAATTGCCCTGTTCGCACGACGCCCTTTGCACTTATTACGCTGGTTATCATCTGTATTCGAGCTTCCGAGAACATCTCTTCCAGTAAGCACCCAAGATGCAAATATTCTTTCTCATCAATCGTAACAATCAGCACGGAGTCCTTTGGATTAAGGAGCTTCTTTGCCAGCTTCAGTCGTTTCTCCATAAATGACAGCCACTTGCTGTGGCGGTAGGCATCGCTGCCATCCACATAGTCGTTGTTGTACTTCCAGTCCCTTGCTCCCGTGTTATAGGGCGGATCGATATAGATGCAGTCTACCTTCCCGGCATACAGATACTCCAACAGTTGCAAGGCGTGGTAGTTGTCCGCTTCGATCAGTGTGTGCCACAGATTGTTGTCAGGTGCGTTACATACCGTATCGATAGGCTTCAGATACGGATAGATCGGTTCTCCGAATTCCGCAACGGCAACAAGATCATTCAGGGCAAACTCCGTCTCTGCATGATCTGTCTTGTGCTCGCATATTGCTTTGTCTCCGTCAATGGAGCGCACGATGTAAATGTCGGAAACCTGTCCAGCTTTCAGTGCTACCTTAGAATCCTGTCTGATTTCCACATCGTAGAGAGGTGTACATTCTGGCAGATGTTCCTCAAAGACCAGACCGAACTTTTTCTGCTTTGAGAGCTTGCCGACCTCCGCCATGATACGCTGACGCAGCGTCTCATCATCTATCTGTTTTATCAAATCCTGTAAAAGTGCCACGGTAATCTCTCCTTATTCGGTTTCGTTCGATTCTTCGACCAATTCCATGATGTCGGACAGATCGCAGTCAAGGGCATTGCAAATCTTCAGCAGAACTGCAGTGGTTATGTTGTCTCCCTTTCCCAGCTTGGCAATGGAGGCGGTACTGATACCGCTTATTTCTTTCAAATCCTGCCGCTTCATGTTCTTATCAATCAGCGTTTTCCAGAGTCTGTTATAACTAATTGTCTTGGTCATGTTTTGATTCTCCTCTTCTTCCGACTACTCGTTTTCCACGTTCCGTTCGCTCAGAAGAAAACCATATCTTCCGACTTCTTCATCCATAGTAAATTCAATCATTTCCGAGTCAGAGATAGATTCAGCCCATGATGTTTTCAGTTCGCTATGACTGTCGCAAACACCAACTCGCTCAACTATCACACCTCTATTAGTGGAAACTTTAGCATAACTTTCGGGGGACCTTGCAGGGACTACTTTTCGGACGTTTTTCCTATAATTATCTTGTGATTTGAAGTACGCCCTGCATTTTGGGACACCCTAGATACATTGTGTTCCATAATACCACAAAATGATGCGGATTTCAACAAAAAATCTGCGAATGCAAAAATATTTTTTATTGAGCTGCTTTTTATTGATTTCTCGCACAGATTTTTCGCCGTGAAGCAGTGCGCATCTGCGAAAATACCGTCAGACAATAAACCGACTGAGCATCGGTCATCCAGTGAGACTGGCGAAAAACCAAGATCTCCCAATAGAGAGGAGGCGGACATAGGAGGCAAATCATGGTAAACAGCAGTAACTCAGACTATATCGCAAGCATCAAACAGTCAGTTTTGACTATATGCGCCGAGCTTGGCAGTAATGTAGCCGAGTCCGTGTTTGAAAGGTATGGGGATCACTTATGCCACCAAACAGGTGCACCAGAAATTCTTATTTTAAATATAACCATCCTTGAAAAAAGAACATCTTCACAGATTTTGTATCAGGTGCTATTTTTTCTTTCCGCACCCCTGCCACCCGCGCAAATCCTCTGTTTTCTAATGATTTTCTTCCTATGCCACCCACTTTTGCAGAAACTTATATCTTTGGGTGGCATTTTCTTTTCCCGCAAGTTTTTTGCAAACGCCCAGTTTTACTGGGCGTTGTTGTTTTTTTCTAGGCGAGGAGGCTTCCAAAAGCCACCCGCCCTTTAACCTGCACACATTTCGACCCTCGTTTATTTCTCCCAATCTGCCCTCTCTTCTCAGCTGTCTGCACTTTCTGCCAGCAGATTTGGAAAACTGTTTTCGCCAAACCGTCCCAAACCGAGCCCAAAAAGGCCAACTACTGTTTTATCTACTTTTACTAAACAAGGTCACAAATCACCGCATGGACGGTCAACAGGGGTAACAGGGAGTCTTTACCTCTCTTGCTCACATCATATATTGCCCTTCCAAAAAAGGAAATCTCAATAAGTTCTCCAATATGAACAGAAAGGTTATAACTGCAAAGAACCAGCAGATATCTATACCCGCCGATTCTATGTACATTTTGTCACGAGCTTGTCTTTATATTCCTTGCTTGTTTCTTCGAGCTGTTCTTTTAAACAAAATTCTTCGTTAATCTTTGTAACCACAAGAATCATTATCTTGAGTAACACAATATAATCCATAGCCTGTATTTTTTCATCTGCTGGATAAGTGCTATGCGCGTATTTATTACGCAAGTCAAGCCCATTACTGTAAACAGCTTTGTTCAATTCATAGTTAAGATAATCCTGTTCCGGCTCAGAGAAAAGATTATCTGCTAATCTCAGATCACCATTTCTGCACCACTCATCGATTACATTTTTTAAGTCATCCTCATAATACTGAGGACAAATCACATCGTGTTCATATAAATCTTTCAAGATATATACCTTGGAAAGATTTAACTTCAAATAACCATCTGAATCTTCAGTAACTATATCACGGCTAACAAGCCATTGAATATTTATTTGCTGGTGTTCCCAAAAATCTGAAAGCCTTACATCTTCATGAACCAACAATTCAATAAAACGGCTATATTTATTTTGTGTTTTTTCTATATAACCCAAAAGACTTTGATCAGAAAACAACAAGAACTGTTCCTTTTGGATGTCATTACTGTTTTCATAAGCATATTTCCCTTTTATAAAACCTGACAGATTGGAAAATATAATATGCTCCGAGGATATTTCAAATAATTCCCTGTCAATTTCTCCTTCCTGCACATATATGCGAAACTGTTTAAGCACCCCATCCATTTCTGATGCCATGGTTCTGCATTTTTCTACCATCGTTGTTCCCTCTGATGGCGGATTAAACCGAAATCCATTCACACCAAATTCTTGCGGAAGATATTCCTCAAAGAACCATTTCAAAACATCTTCTAACCTCACTCCGTTATGTTTTAATATATCATAGCAGCCTTTTACTTGCATCGTTGAAAGATTTTCCCCTATATTAAATTGGCTCCCTTTGATAAATTCTTTAACCCCTCTTATTGAGAGCGTCCTTTCAAAAATTCCCAAATGCGATCTTACTGATACCAAAGTGCTTCTCCAACAGTCGTCAAACTGCTCAAAGATATAGCGAAAATTATTTAAGATTGTCGGGTAATCCAGGTTGTCGATCAGCCACTTAATATCATAAGTTACCTGATAAATATTATTCTCTAATCTTTTGGCACTTTTTATTTCTGGCACATCTGCAAATTCTACACCCATCCCATACCCTATTTGTACACCTGTAAAGGGGCGGGTTTCCCAATAAGTATCACATGCCCTTTTCGCAGATAATCTCAATTTATCACTAATTGGACATTCTTTTGAATTCTGCGAGTGTGCCAGCAGTTGTAGGTCGTTCAAATTTGCTGTATCCAATTTAACGTATTTCTGCAAAATGCCCTCATATTCTGATGGGGACAATTCTTTCGGAAAGCTATACAAACATTCCTGATTGTGCTTCTGTAAAAACTTACCAATAATCAGCCTGGGAGTCTGTTCGGAAATACGCAATGTATCTGCTAATTCTTTTCCATACGTTTTAACCAATTCCTCCTGTTGCAGCAACATATAAAGTGTAGTTTCTGGTTCATTTAAATAAGCAGCGAATACTTGTCCTGAAACCTTTTTAAACGATTTAAATTTCACAAATAGCTTCCAAAAATCTTCTACATATCCAATACAAACAGATTGGCAAACCTGCCTGAAATTTTCATCATTTATTTGCCCAAAAAATTTCCCTATAATTTTTATGGACGAACTGCATATTTTTTTATAACGAGCAACCTTCCCTTCGTCCCACTCTTTAAGGATAACACCACTGCCAATCAACTCCTGAATGTTATATAGTTCTATGACTTTATTGATATCAGCATATTCTTTATTTTCATCAAACGATTCTAAAACAATCGCCGCCTTTGCCAAATGTTCTCCAATACCCCAATCATGCATACTATAGAATTTTACACCATCGTATTCAGGACGCATCACTGCATTTACCTCCACGCAAATTATACTGCAAATAACAAAGTCGTTTTTGATTCCCCTCCGATAATAAACAAAAACCAAATTGATTATACTATTTTATCATATGATTATACACGATTTTACAGCAAAAAGCACAATAACAAGGTTATAATTGCAAAGTGAATACTCATCTAAGCCCCTCTATTGGGCCGCTAACCTTCCTAATCACATCTTCATCACTGATACTCTCGGCCATCTCCCGTATCCTCCCCTTCGGAAGAAATACAAGCCACTGGCATTGGGATGTGTCCGCAGGATTCAAATATACGTCTACTGTGGCATCCTGTCGGTTTGAGCAAGAAAAAGCTTTCGGATGATGCCCCTCCGTCTGTTGTGCAGATATTTTTTCTTTCTGGTTTTGTCCGGTTCCCTTTTTCTTACGAAAAAAGCCCGCAAACACTGAATATCTGCGAACTTTTTCAGCTCCCCAAGTAGGACTCGAACCTACGACACTTCGGTTAACAGCCGAATGCTCTACCGACTGAGCTATTGAGGATTAGTGAATTTCTTATCGAAATTCTGTTAAGTTTTTCTTTCCTCGATTCACTCTTTTCCGGTTGTATATCTGTCACTGCTCTACCATTGAGCTATCGAGGAAAATAATTACTTCGTAATTATCGAAGAATC
>N._stephensi_711_cecum__coassemble_26_pt1 | contig 48947 bp, 46 predicted proteins | sample N__stephensi_711_cecum__metabat2_high_PE_008 | metagenome-assembled genome bin N | reverse complement strand
GATGTATTGCGGGGGCAATATCGAAAACGCCTCCTACGGGGCGACCAACTGTGCCGAGCGGACGGCGTTTTTCAGGGCGGTGAGTCAGGGAGAGCGCAAGTTTAAGGCCATTGCCATCGCCGGAGGTATGGAGGGGCAGGAGCCCGCGGATTACGCCTATCCCTGCGGTATATGCAGACAGGTGATGCAGGAGTTTGGCGAAGCGGATTTTCGTATTTTAGTAGTGAAAGGAAAAGCGGATTACAGGGAATATGTGCTGGAGCAGCTCTTGCCCTGCGGCTTTGGAGGGGATTCTATTCAATGAATGTCAGATTGTACAATGCAAAAATCCTTACCATGGAGAAAAACAGGCCTGTCTTTGAGGGCGAGGTCTGGGTGAAAAACGAGAAAATCGCCTATGTGGCGGACAGGGCGGAGCTTGCAGAGGACTGGAATCCGGCGGGAGTGCCCAGAATTAACTGGGATTTTCAGCTGGACTGTGAGGGGAATCTTTTGATGCCGGGCTTTAAGGATGCGCATACCCATTCGGCTATGACCTTTCTTCGTTCCTATGCGGACGATCTGCCTCTGGGGAAATGGCTTAAGGAGAAGATTTTTCCCATGGAGGCGAAGCTTACTCCGGAGGATATCTATGAGTTCACGAGGCTGGCGGTGCTGGAATATCTGACAAGCGGCATCACTTCCATTTTTGACATGTATGTCAATCCGGGAGCGGTGGCGGAGGGCTGCATGGACACCGGTATGCGCTGCGTGCTGGTTCCGGGACTCAACGATTTCGTTTCCTCGCCGGAGCAGGTGGAGGAGGAATATGTGAAGTGGAATAAATGCAGTCCGCTCATCAGCTATCAGCTGGGCTTTCACGCGGAGTATACCTGTTCCAAAGAGCTTTTGTGTCAGGTGTCGGGGCTTGCCCACAGGCACAGGGCGCCCGTCTACACGCATCTGGCAGAGACTGCCAGGGAGGTGGAGGAGTGCCGGGCGCGTTACGGCATGACTCCCGCGGTATTTCTGGATTCGTTGGGGATGTTTGAATTTGGCGGCGGAGGCTTTCACTGTGTGCATATGACCCCGGATGACATGAATATATTCCGAATGCGCCGGATGCATGTGATTACGAATCCGGCTTCCAATCTGAAGCTTGCCAGCGGGATTGCCCCCATCGCGGAGTTTGAAAAACGAAGGATCCCGGTGGCAATCGGGACGGACGGGGCGGCCAGCAATAATTGTCTGGATATGTTTCGGGAGATGTTTCTGGTGGCAGGGCTTAGCAAGGTGCGGGAGCAGAACGCCGCCTGTGTCAGCGCGGAACGCGTGCTGCGGATGGCTACGGTACACGGAGCCAAGGCCATGCGCCTGAATAAGGCAGACACGCTGACAAAGGGGAAATATGCGGATATCATTCTGATCGATCTGCACCAGCCCAATATGCAGCCCATGAATAATATCATCGGAAATCTGGTTTACAGCGGCAACAAGTCAAATGTCCGTATGACCATGATCCACGGGAAAATGCTCTACAGGGACGGTTCCTTCTGGATCGGGGAGAGCCCTGAATATATCTATCGCAAGTGCAATGCCATCTTAAAGAGGATGTTATCAGAATAGAAGTTCTGATAAAATATATCAAATTTACTTAGGAGGGACAGTAATGTTAGAAAAAATGTTTAAACTCAAGGAGAACGGCACGAATGTCAGGACAGAAATTATTGCCGGTCTCACCACCTTCATGACGATGGCGTATATCATCGCGCTGAATCCCAATCTGTTGACGAATTTCGGTGCAGAGGGCGCAGATTTGTGGAACGGCGTGTTCCTTGCGACCTGTATCGCCTCTGCGGTGGGTATGTTCGTCATGGCGTTTGCTGCAAACAAGCCCTTTGGCATGGCTCCCGGCATGGGACTGAACAGCTTCTTTGCCGTTGTTGTCACCAACATTGTGGCGTTGACGGGGATGAGCTATGTGGCATCCTTTCAGGCCGCACTGTGTATCATTCTCATCGAGGGTCTGGTGTTTTTGGTATTGTCTGTGCTGAATGTGCGGGAGAAGATTGTGGACGCCATTCCTCTTGGAGTTCGTCTGGGGATTGCGCCCGCCATCGGACTGATGCTGTTGAATATCGGCGTGGGCTCCAATGTGGGCATCTATTCCGAGAACGGCGGTCCCTTTTATGCCATGAGGGACTTTTTCGGAGCGCTGACTCCCAGCGTGGCAAAGACAAATATGGGCTCCGGATATGCCACCATGGTTCTCACCGTGGTGACGATGTTTATCGGATTGTTTGTGATTGTCATTTTGGCACAAAAGGGGCTTAAGGCTGCCGTTATCATCGGTATGCTGATTGCCAGCATCGTATATTGGGCGGGGGAGGCGCTGTTCCTCGGCGTAAATCCTTTTGCCAGTCTCGCGGGGGCTTCCTTTATTCCGCCTTTTGCGGACATGGCGGCGACCACGCTGTTTAAGTTTAATTTTGCAGGCTTTGCACAGATTGGATGGTTTACGGTGATTACGCTGATCGTGACTTTCTGTATTATTGATATGTTTGATACCATCGGCACGCTGGTCGGTACGGCAAGCCGTGCGGGTATGCTGGATAAGGAGGGCAAGATGCCCCAGATGAAACAGGCTCTGCTGGCGGATGCTGTGGGTACTGTGGTGGGGTCTGCCACGGGTACGTCCACCGTCACCACCTTTATTGAGTCGGCGTCCGGTGTTGAGGCCGGCGGGCGCACCGGTCTGACGGCGCTCACCACGGGCATTATGTTCCTGGCATGTATATTCCTTGCACCCATCGCTGCCATTATCCCTGCGGCGGCAACCTCCTCGGCTCTGATCTATGTGGGTGTGCTGATGGTTACCGGATTAAAGAATATTGACTTTGACGATATCTGCCAGTCCGTGCCGGTGGCTTTGATGCTGATCGCCATGCCGGTGTCCGGCTCCATTGGACATGCCATCGGTATCGGACTTATCGCGTACACCGTAATCAAGCTCTTTACCGGGAAGGCAAAAGAGGTGTCTGTGCTCACTTACGTCCTTTCCGCTATCTTCCTTGTGAAGTTCTTCCTGGTGGCGTAGGCGTTTATGGAATATTTAGTACTGGCAGCTGCCATGCTGCTCTTTGTGATTGTGATTTTTATCCGGGAGGCTGTACAGGCGGGAAATCGGAGGAAGCGGTTTATACAGTCGCTGTATGACAATTTCGGCATGCCTCCCGGCAGGAAGTATACCATGGAGAACAGCGCGCATATTCCGGGCTATTATATGCGGCACAGGGAAGAAGGGCAGCTCGATGACATCACCTGGAATGACTTGAATATGGACGAGATATTCCGACGGATCAATGATACGCATTCCGCAACGGGGGAAGAGTATCTGTATTATCTGCTCAGAAGCACGGGGCAAAGCCGGGAGTGGCTGGAACATTTTGAGGAGATGACCACATGGTTTTCGGAGCACGCGGATGAGCGGGTGCGGCTGCAGCTTCTCATGAGTGAGCTGGGGTACACGGGAAAATACTCTCTGTATGATTATATCGAGAATCTGGATTATTTGGGTGAGCGCAGCAATGTCAGGCATCATCTGGCAAACGGGCTGTATATCCCGCTGTTGTTGCTTATGCCGTTTCAACTGACGATGGCGATTCTGGGGATGGCGGTGCTGAGTGTGTATCAGATTGTCAGCTATTTCAAGGACAAGCGGGAGACGGAAGCCTATATCACCAGCTTTGCCTATGTGATCCGTCTGCTTGCCATTGGTGAAAAAATCGGCAGGATGGAACTGCCTGTCTGTGCTGATGAGCTTTCGGATATAAGAGACTGCGTTCAAAGCCTGAGGGGCGTGCGGAGCGGTTCCTTCTGGGTGTTCGGCGCGGGGAACAGCAAGACTGGCGGTAATCCGCTGGAGGTCATCATGGATTATGTCCGCATGGTCTTTCATGTGGATTTGATTGTCTTTAATAAAATGCTGCGGCAGCTGCGCAGACATGTGGCGGAGACAGACGTGCTGATTTCCCGGGCGGGGCTTCTGGAGGCGGCAGTTTCTGTGGCTGCCTTTCGAGCATCCCTGAAAAACGGTTGGTGCGTGCCCCAAATTCTGGATTCCGAACCTGGGCTTGTCATCGAGGGGGGATATCACCCGCTGTTAGAGCAGCCGGTGAAAAACAGCATCTGCGCGGAGCGGGGCGTGCTGCTCACGGGCTCCAATGCCTCCGGGAAGTCCACGTTTTTAAAAATGGCGGCGGTCAATGCCATTCTTGCGCAGACACTCCATACCTGCGCCGCAGATGTCTACCGCGCGCCGCTGTTTTCGGTATATTCTTCCATGGCGCTGCGGGATGATATCTCAGGCGGGGAGAGTTATTATATTGTGGAAATCAAGGCCTTGAAGCGGATTCTGGATGCGGTCTCGGAAGGGAGGCGGGTGCTCTGCTTTGTGGACGAGGTGCTCCGCGGGACAAATACGGTGGAGCGTATTGCGGCGTCCACGCAGATATTGAGAAGTCTGTCGGGCGGACGGGCGCTCTGCTTTGCCGCGACGCATGATATCGAGCTGGCGGAGCTTCTTCGGGAGGATTTTGACAATTATCACTTCGAGGAGGAGATTAAAGACGGCGATATCTCGTTTGCGTATCGTCTGCTCGAGGGCAAGTCCGCCACCAGAAACGCTATACGGCTGTTGGAGCTGATGGGTTATGCGCCGGAGGTCACGGAGCGCGCCATGGAGAGCGCCCAGAGATTTTTGGACAGCGGAGTCTGGCAGACTTGACGGTTTCCTCCAAAAGTTTTATACTGATTACAGATTTTGCGGTGAGGTGTGCCGGAGAGATTTAACAGGGAGGTGTAAATATGGGATTTATCAATTCTTTTGTGTCTTATCTGTTATTGCTGTTGATTTTTGTGGCAGTGGGCGGAGCTGCGGTCTTTCTCGGGATTACGCTGCGCAAGAACGCCAATGCGAAGGCGGAGCAGGCCGGAAATACAGAGAGTGCGGAACAGACATAATACAGGCGCAATAGTATCATAATAGAAAATTATATATAACAGAAGTCAAAGCGGGGCTTTCCGTTGGAGAGCTCCTTTTTCTGCATTGTGGAGAATGTAAGTAAGGGCAAATGAGGAGGAGCGTCAATGAGCCGCTATCATACGGTATTGTGGGATGTGGATGGTACTTTGCTGGATTTCCTCTATTCTCAGAGGATTGCCATGACCCAATGTTTTCAGACGATAGGGCGGGGTATCACGGAGGAGATGCTACAGCGTTATCGTGAGATTAACGATGGTTACTGGAAACGGCTGGAGCTGGGCGAGGTGACGAAGGCGGAGCTTTTGGTGGGGCGGTTTACCTCCCTGTTTGAAGAGTATGGCATCACGGGAGTGGATGTGGAGGCCTTTCGGGAGGAGTATCAGACCTGTCTGGGCAGCGTCTATCGGTATGTGGAGGATTCGCAGGATATCTGCAGGGCACTGCGCAAAACTGTGCGGCAGTATGTGATCACCAACGGCGTCACCTCCACTCAGGAGAATAAATTAAAGCTCTCCGGGCTGTATGAGCTGATGGACGGAGTCTTTATCTCGGAACAGATCGGGGCGCCCAAGCCTCAGAAAGAATTCTTTGACTATTGCCTGAAGACCATGGAGGAATCGGGAATGGTTGTCCGCAGGGAAGAGCTTCTGATCGTAGGCGATTCCCTCACCAGCGATATCAAGGGCGGAATTTTGAATGGTATTCCCACCTGCTGGTATCGCCCGGAAGATATCCTTGAGAGGGATGCGGATGCCCGGGCCGATTATGAGCGGTACAGACCGGATCATGAAATCAGCCGCCTGGCTCAGATTTTTGATATTCTGGGCATAGAGCGGGAAAGGCTATGAGTATATTATGGCGAAATCAGAGGGACAAAAGCTGAAAATATTGTATATCCTGCAGATGCTGGAGGAGTATACGGACGAGGCGCATCCCATGTCCACGGCGGAGATTATCAGGCGTCTGGAGGCGGTGGGGATTGGCTGTGAGCGCAAGACCATCTACAGTGATATCGCCAGCCTTACGGACTTCGGCTACGATATTATACAGGTGTCCAGCCGCAGGGGCGGGGGATATTATCTGGCGGGTCGGACGTTTGAACTGGCGGAGCTGAAGCTTTTGGTGGATGTGGTGCAGTCCTCCCGTTTTATCACGCCGAAAAAGTCCAGAGAGCTGATTGGCAAGCTGGAGAAGCTGGCGGGAAAGCATGATGCCGGAAAGCTCCAGAGGCAGGTCTATGTGGCGGGACGGATAAAAACGGAAAATGAGAGCATTTACTACAGCATAGACAGTATTCACCGGGCGATTCAGGACAATAGACAGATTGCCTTCACCTATCTGGAGTGGAACCTGAAAAAGCAGCTGGTTCCAAGGGGCGGACGGCGCAGGGTGAGTCCATGGGCGCTGATCTGGCGGGAGGAAAATTATTATCTGGCGGCATGGGACGCCGGGGACGGCGTGCTGAAGCATTATCGTGTGGACAAGATGGGCAGCGTGGAGGTGCTGGAGGAAAAAAGGGAAGGGCTGGAACAGTTTGAAAAGCAGGATCTGGCAGCCTACACAAACCGCACCTTCGGCATGTACAGCGGGGAGGAGGAGACCGTGACCATGCAGTTTCCCAACCGGCTTGTAGGCGTGGTGCTGGATCGCTTCGGCAAGGAGGCGGACATCCGTCCCATGGCGGACGATACCTTCCGCATTCGGGCGCGGGTGGCTGTCAGCGGACAGTTTTTTGGCTGGCTGTGCGGCATCGGACCGGAGGCGGAAATCGTGACTCCGGAACCGATACGGGAACAGTACGGGCAGTGGCTTGCGGGGATAAAGGATAGATTCCCCAAAATAGATTCCCAAAAATAAATTCAAGAGAGGATAATTGATATGCAGTTTGCACCGTCAAAACGAATGGAGGATTTTGAGGAAGGTATTTTTCAGGTTCTAAACGAGAAAAAGCAGGAGGTGGAGGCTCAGGGCAAAAAGGTCTATAACTTTTCCGTGGGAACTCCTGATTTCAAGCCTGCGCAGCATATTATGGACGCGGTCTGTGCGGCGGCTTCCAAACCGGAAAATTTCAAGTATGCGCTGAAGGATATACCGGAATTGACCAATGCGGTCATTGAAAGATATAAAAAGCGCTATGGCGTGGAGCTCGCCTCATCGGAGATCATGAGCGTGTACGGCTCTCAGGAGGGAATCGCCCACATCGGCCTGAGCCTGTTAGACGAGGGGGATGTGGTGCTGACACCGGATCCCGGCTATCCCATTTTTGCCATCGGCCCTGCGCTGGCGGGGGCGGAGCTTGCGTATTATGAGCTTTTGGAGGAGAATGATTATCTGCCGGATCTGGAAGCTCTGGGCAGGGTGCACGGCATTCATGGAACAGGGAAAAAGGCAAAGATCATGATTGTATCCTATCCGCTGAATCCTGTCTGCAAGGCGGCGCCGGATTCCTTTTACGAGAGGCTGATCCCATGGGCGCGGGAAAATGAAATTTTGATCGTCCATGACAACGCCTATTCGGATATTATTTACGACGGCAGGGTGGGGCGTTCTATTTTGTCCTTTGAGGGGGCGAAGGAGGTGGCGGTGGAGTTCTATTCCCTGTCCAAATCCTACAATTACACCGGAGCCCGCATGGGATTTCTGACGGGCAATGAAGCCGTGGTACAGAATTTTAAGAAGCTGCGCTCCCAGATTGATTACGGAACCTTCCTTCCGGTGCAGTACGGGGCAGTTGCCGCGCTCACGGGGTCGGATGATATGGTAAAGGCGCAGTGCGCGGAGTATGAGAAGCGCCGAAATGCCCTCTGCGACGGCTTTACGGAGCTGGGCTGGCCTTTTGAGCGCAGTCAGGGCACCATGTTTGCGTGGGCAAAGATTCCCGACCGATTCCATGGGGACGATGCGAAATTTGTCATGGAGCTTTTGGAAAAGACGGGCGTGCTCTGTACTCCCGGAAGCAGCTTCGGCAGACTGGGAAAGGGACATGTGCGGTTTGCGCTGGTGCTCTCCGTGGAGGAGATTGAGGAGGCGATGCAAAAAGTGGCTTCTGGCGGCATTCTCTCATAGTAAAATAAATTAATATAACAGCGTCAAGTGAAAAATTGCGAAAAGGTGTCTAAAATTAAGACACCTTTTTTGTTAGTTTTTTAGCTGTCCATGCCGTTGACATTCTGGAAAAACTTTTTTATACTGGTGAGTAAGCGGCACAATATCTCGAACCGCAAGATAAAATAACACTATATATTGTATGAAGACGCATATTGAAAAGAGGAAAGAGCATGAGCAGTAATTTTGGCCAGACAGCTACGACAAATGTGAATTTTGGACTGGAGTACAGACCCGAGCGCACCGTCTATGTCATCAAGAAGGACGGCAGCAAGGAAGCCTTTAATGTGCAGAAGGTGATCAATGCGGTGGGAAAGAGCGCCTACAGAGCGCTGACCAGATTTACCGAGGAAGAGGAGAGAAGCATCTGCCAGTTTGTAGTGGACAAGGTCAATGAGCTGGATGTGGACGAGATTCCCATTCCCATCATGCACAATATCGTGGAGAGCGCGCTGGAGCAGGTGAAGCCCGTGGTGGCGAAGAGCTATCGCGATTACCGCAATTATAAGCAGGATTTTGTGCGCATGCTGGACGATGTATATAAAAAGAGCCAGTCCATCATGTATATCGGCGACAAGGAGAACGCGAACACCGACTCCGCGCTGGTGTCAACCAAGAGAAGCCTGATCTTTAACCAGCTCAACAAGGAGCTCTATCAGAAGTTTTTCCTGACGACGGAGGAGATTCAGGCATGCCGGGACGGTTATATCTACGTCCATGACATGTCTGCCAGAAGGGACACCATGAACTGCTGTCTGTTCGATGTGCAGAATGTCCTGACGGGCGGTTTTGAGATGGGCAATATCTGGTACAATGAGCCCAAGTCTCTGGATGTTGCCTTTGACGTCATAGGCGACATTGTCCTGAGTGCGGCAAGCCAGCAGTACGGCGGCTTTACCGTGCCCAGCGTGGATCTGATCCTGGAGCCCTATGCGGAGAAGTCCTATAAGCGCAATATCGAGAAATACAAAAAGCTTGGGATCGATGACGAGACTGCGGAGGCGGAGAGCTATGCGGATGTGACCAAGGAGTTTGAGCAGGGCTTCCAGGGATGGGAGTATAAATTCAATACCGTGGCTTCCAGCCGCGGCGATTATCCCTTTATCACGGTTACGGCGGGCACGGGGACGGGCAGGTTTGCGAAGCTTGCCACCATTACCATGCTGAATGTCCGCAGGGAGGGACAGGGCAAAAAGGATCACAAAAAGCCGGTTCTGTTCCCGAAGATTGTATTTTTGTATGATGAGAATCTCCACGGCCCCGGCAAGGAGCTGGAGGATGTGTTTGAGGCGGGTGTGAAATGCTCCGCCAAGACCATGTACCCCGACTGGCTCAGCCTCACCGGAAAGGGCTATGTGGCAAGCATGTATAAGCAGTATGGCAGGATTGTGTCCCCCATGGGCTGCAGGGCGTTTTTATCCCCCTGGTATGAGAGAGGGGGAATGCATCCTGCGGATGACAATGATCTGCCGGTGTTTGTGGGGCGCTTTAATGTGGGTGCGGTTTCCCTGCATCTGCCCATGATTCTGGCGAAGGCGCGCAAGGAGAGCAGGGATTTCTACGAGGTGCTGGATTATTATCTGAATCTTATCAGACAGCTTCACATCCGCACCTACGCCTATCTGGGCGAGATGCGCGCCTCCACCAATCCGCTGGCATACTGCGAGGGCGGATTCCTGGGCGGCAATCTGAAGCTTACGGACAAGATCAAGCCGCTGTTAAAATCGGCTACGGCAAGCTTTGGCATCACCGCATTAAATGAACTGCAGGAGCTCTACAACGGCAAATCTCTGGTGGAGGACGGCGCCTTTGCCCTGGAGGTCATGGAGCATATCAATAAAAGGATTGCGGAGTACAAGGAGGCGGACGGCAATCTCTACGCCATCTACGGCACGCCGGCGGAGAATCTCTGCGGACTGCAGATCAAGCAGTTCAGGAAAAAATACGGCATCATCGAGGGCGTATCGGACAGAGAGTATGTGTCCAACAGCTTCCACTGCCATGTGACGGAGGATATCACGCCCATCGAGAAGCAGGATTTGGAGAATCGCTTCTGGGATTTGAGCAATGGCGGCAAGATCCAGTATGTCAAATATCCGATAGACTATAATACGGAGGCGATCAAAACGCTGATACACAGAGCCATGGACATGGGCTTTTACGAGGGCGTCAATCTCTCTCTGGCGTATTGCGACGACTGTGGGCATCAGGAGCTGGAGATGGATGTGTGTCCCAAGTGCGGCAGCCGTAATCTGACGAAGATTGACCGGATGAACGGTTATCTGTCCTATTCGCGCGTTCACGGGGACACTCGTCTGAACGACGCCAAAATGGCGGAAATCGCCGAGAGAAAGAGTATGTGACAAAGGCGGCCTTGCGCCGCGGGGGACACATGCGAAGCCTGTGGAGATATAAGATTGATTGCGAGGACATAATATTCATGAGATATCACAATATTACCAAGGATGATATGCTGAACGGAGACGGTCTGCGGGTCGTGCTCTGGGTCGCCGGCTGCAATCATTGCTGCAGAGAGTGCCATAATCCCATCACATGGGATCCGGACGGCGGTCTGCCCTTTGACGATAATGCCAGGGCGGAAATTTACGAACAATTGGACAAATCCTATATATCGGGCATTACCTTTTCCGGGGGAGACCCGCTGCATCCGGCAAACCGTCTGGATGTGCGCGGACTCATGGCGGAAATCAAGGAGCGGTATCCCGACAAAACCATCTGGCTTTATACCGGCGACAGCTGGGAAAACATCCATCAGTATCCGCTGATGCAGTATGTGGACGTGCTGGTGGACGGAGAGTTTCATGTGGAGGAGAAGGACGCCAAGCTTCTCTGGAAGGGGAGCCGCAACCAGCGTGTCATTGATGTGAAAAAGACTATACAGCAGAAAGACCCGAAGGTTCCAGTGCTGCACTGCCCGGATTACTCGAGTCCCAAGGATGCTCCGGAGCCCCGGCCAGCGGCCAGCGCCGCAGTGACAGCCTGTGTGCTGTGAGGGGGGCAGCGCTAAAACAGCATCGGAAGACAACGCCGGATAACAGCGCCATAAAACGGCACCGGAAAAAACAGCATCAGATAAAACAGTATCAGATAAAACAGTATCAGATAAAACAGGAGAATCGTTACATGCAGAAAATCGCACAGTTTTTTAAGGTCAGCGAGGGGCAGTTTGTGAGCGCCATGAGGGAGAATTTTCCTCAGTATACAGAGGAGGATATTCGTGGCTTTTATGAGGCGTTAAGCCTTCCCAGGCGCGCCACCAGAGGCAGCGCAGGATATGATTTCTTTGCACCCTTTGCCTTTTTGCTGCCCGCCGGCGAATCGATCAGGATACCCACCGGCATCCGGGCGCAAATTGACGAGGGCTGGGTGTTAAAGCTTTATCCCCGCAGCGGCCTTGGTTTTAAATTCCGTCTGCAGATGGACAATACAGTGGGGATTATCGACAGCGACTATTATGATTCGGACAATGAAGGGCATATTTTCGTAAAGCTTACCAATGATTCCAGAGAGGGCAAGACGGTGGACGTGGCTGCCGGGACAGGGATTGTGCAGGGCATCTTTCTCGAATATGGGATCACGGTGGATGACGAGGCGGAGGGCGTGCGAAACGGCGGCTTCGGCAGCACCACAAATAAATAATTTCGTATAAAGAATTCCTTTCCGGGCGACACTAATTGAAAACAGTGCCGTATCGGGAGGGATTTTTTATGGAGAAAACAGCGGGCAGTTTACATGCCAATATGGATTATATGAATCAGATGCTCGGGGTGGAACACAATTTTGACGTCGTCCACAGAACCATGCAGATAGGAGACAGAGAGGCCTGTATGTATCTCATAGACGGCTTCTGCAAGGATGATTTGATACAGAAGCTCTTACAGTATTTCATGGATATGAAGCCAGAGGATGTGCCGCAGGACGCGGAGGCGCTGGTGCAGCAGTATATTCCCCATGTGGAGGTGGAGGTGGAGGAGCGCTTCGACAAACTGATGGTGTCGCTGCTCTCGGGCATGTTCATATTGTTCGTGGAGGGATATGACAAGGCCATTCTGGTGGATTCCCGCACCTATCCCGCCCGCAGTGTGGAGGAGCCTGAAAAGGACAAGGTTCTGCGCGGCTCCAAGGACGGCTTCGTAGAGACGGTGGTCTTTAACACGGCTCTGATCCGCCGCCGTATCCGGAGCGAAAAGCTGCGGATGGAGATGCTGAACGCCGGGGAGTGCTCGCACACGGATATTGTGCTCTGCTATATGGATGACCGGGTGGACAGGGATTTCCTGGAGGAGCTGCGCGGAAAGATAAACGGCATACAGGTGGAGTCCCTTACCATGAATCAGGAGAGCCTGGCGGAATGTATTTATAAAAGGAAATGGTTTAATCCTTTCCCGAAATTCAAATACACGGAGAGACCGGACACGGCGGCGGCTCAGATATTGGAGGGAAACATCATCGTTTTGGTGGACAATTCCCCTTCCGCCATGATCATTCCCACCACCATCTTTGATGTGGTGGACGAGGCGGACGATTATTATTTCCCGCCCATCACGGGCACCTATCTGCGGCTCACCCGCTTTTTGATCGCGATTTTGACCTATGTCCTGACGCCGACCTTTTTACTGCTGATCAACAATCCGCAGTTTATCCCTGAAGGTTTTCAGTTCATTATGCTGAAGGAAGAGCCGAATATTCCGATATTGTGGCAGTTTTTGATATTGGAGCTCGCCATCGACGGATTGAAACTGGCGGCGGTAAATACGCCTAACATGCTGAGCACCCCGTTAAGCGTTATGGCGGCGCTGGTGCTTGGCGAGTTTTCCGTGAACAGCGGCTGGTTTTCGGCGGAGGTCATGCTCTATATGGCGTTTGTGGCGATAGCAAATTATACGCAGGCCAATTATGAGCTGGGCTATGCGCTGAAATTCATGCGCATTCTGAATCTGGTTCTGACTTCTCTGTTTGGACTGTGGGGATATCTCGCCGCCATCCTTATCGCCGTGTTGGCTGTCGTATGCAACCGCACCGTGTCACACAGAAGCTACGCCTATCCCTTGATCCCGCTCAATGGGGGCGAGCTTTTCAACCGTCTGATCCGCAGGAGGCTTCCGGGGTCGAAGCAGGGCGGAAAATAAGAATTGTCACTGAAATCCGCGCACCAATATCAGGATTTCTCATACTATGATATTAACCTAAATCAAATAATATGAGAGGAAATATCATGCAGGAAATCAGGTTTGACGAGCACTGTGAACAGTTTCCCGTGGCTATGGCCTATGTGCCCTGGCAGCGCTTCGACAAGATGTATGAAGATTTGGAAAAAGCATATTGTATCGGCACAATCTTTCCCGAATTAAACAAACCTTTCACGGGAAGGAGATGCGTATCGTGAACAATAAGGAACAGATGCTCAGAGATATCGGTGTTTTGGATTTTACGTTGATAGAGCTTGCGCTTTATCTGGATACCCATCCCTATGACAGCAATGCCATGGAATATTATAATCACTACAACCGCATTAAGACACAGCTGGAGAGAGAGTTCTCCAGAAACTATTACCCGTTGAAGCTGTCCCTCGCCGAGAGCAATAAGGAGTGGAGATGGGGCGCAGCGCCGCTGCCATGGGAAGGAGTGTGTGGATAATGTGGAGTTATGAAAAGAGATTGCAGTTTCCCGTAAATATCAAGGAACCCAACGCAAAGCTGGCACAGGCAATCATTTCCCAGTTCGGCGGCCCCGACGGTGAGCTGGCTGCCAGTATGCGTTATCTGTCCCAGCGTTATTCCATGCCCTACAAGGAAGTGGCAGGGCTCCTCACGGACATCGGAACCGAGGAGCTTGCCCATCTGGAGATGATTGGGGCAATTATCTATCAGCTGACCAGAAATCTCTCCATGGAAGAAATTGAAAAGAGCGGTTTTGATAAATATTATGTGGATCATACCATCGGCATATGGCCTCAGGCTGCCGGCGGCATTCCCTTCAATGCCTGTGAGTTCCAGGTGAAGGGCGACATCATCACGGATTTGATGGAAGATATGGCTGCGGAGCAGAAGGCGAGGAGCACCTATGACAATATCCTGCGTCTGGTGAAGGATTGTCCCGACGTGGCGGCGCCTATCAAATTCCTTCGGGAGAGGGAAGTGGTGCATTTCCAGCGCTTCGGTGAAGGGCTGCGTATTACACAGGATAAGCTGAATGCGAAGAATTTCTATGCCTTTAATCCGGGCTTTGACAGATGTGAGAGTTAGACGTCCTAAAATAATAGCTGAAGTTTTGGCTGCCTGTATGAATAAGTACAGGCAGCTTTTTCATACCAATAATCAAAGCTTCCCGGGGAGCGGACAATGATTTCTGGGTGGATTGCCAAACTGGATGAATTGATATGGGGACCCTGGCTTTTGATTTTTATGCTGGGGACGGGAGCCTGGCTGATGCTGCGGCTGCATTTTCTGCCGGTGAGAAGGCTGAAATTTGCGCTGCGCTGCGTTCTTGGACTGGAGCCGGAGTATGGAAGGGATGTCCGCAGGAGAGAACGCGGAGGACGGGGCAGGAAAGCTTCCGTAGGAATGTCTCCGTTTGCCTCCCTGACCACGGAGCTTGCCGCCACCATAGGAACAGGGAATATAGTGGGGGTGGCCACTGCCATGGTGTTGGGAGGACCGGGAGCTTTATTGTGGATGATGGCGGCAAGTGTCCTGGGGCTTGCCACTAAGCTGATGGAGAGCTCGCTGGCGGTAAAATATCACTCTTATAATGAGCTGGGAGAGCGGGTGGGCGGCCCCATGTACATATTGCAGAATGCACTGCCGCGCACCAGAGGACGGCACAGTGGGAAGGTGGGGCGTTTTCTTGCGCTCAGCTATGCTTTTTTTGCGGTGGCAGCTTCCTTTGGCATGGGCAATATGACGCAGTCCAATTCCATTGCGGAGGCCTGCCGGGTAACCTTTGACGCCCCGGTTGCAATGACTGGCTTGTCGCTTACGATTGCCACAATTCTTGTGGTGTTGGGAGGGCTTGGCTCTATCGCTAAAGTGACCCGGGTGCTGGTGCCTTTTATGGGCGGTTTTTATATTCTGGGTACCATGGGCGTGATCTGTCTGAATATGGGGCGGATACCACAGGGGCTTGGTGCAATTTTGGTCATGGCGTTTGCGCCGGAGGCGGTGACGGGGGGATTCCTGGGAAATCTTACGATGATGGCTTCTCTGTCCCTGTCTAAGTCCATCCGTTTTGGCGTGTCCCGCGGCGTTTTTTCCAATGAGGCAGGTCTGGGAGCGGCGGGCATCACTGCGGCGGCCACGGATACGGAGGATTATGTCCGCCAGGGTTATATCAGCATGACGGGGGTCTTTCTGGACACGATGATCATCTGTCTGCTCACAGGGCTTGCCTTTGTCACGTCGGGGCTTTTGGGGACGACGGCGCCGTCAGGTGAGCTCTTAAACGGCACAGAGCTCACCATCGCGGTGTTCACGTCAGCCTATGGCGTCTGGGGGGCGAGGTTTGTGAGTATAAGTATTATTCTGTTTGCTTTTGCTACGATTGTGGCATGGGCTTATCAGGGAGAAAAAGCATTTGAATTTCTGATAGGCGGGACGAGGTACAATGTCTGGTATCGTTTTGTCTATGTGCTGGTTGTCTTTGTGGGGGCGGTGTGCTCTTTGGAGATTGTGTGGAATTTCTCGGATATCTGCAACGGGCTGATGGCAGTGCCGAATTTAATAGGGATTTTGGTACTCAGCCTGAAAAAAGATGGAATTTGCAGTGAAATTCGTCGGTATGACAGACAGAGTGGGATTGAAAGTTGATTTGTTTTTTGGTATGGTATGAGTATGTGCAGTTTTGATTTTTAGAATGAAAGCGTTTAAACAGGCGGGGAGGATGCTGATACCATGACAAAGACCATAGAAAACTTTTTGCGATATGTGCGCGTAGACACGCAATCTGCCGAGGACGCGGCCGCGATTCCCAGCACGGCAAAGCAGCACGAGCTTGCGCAGATGCTGACGCAGGAGCTCTCAAAGATGGGAGCGCAGGAGATTGTCTATGACAGGGAGCACTGCTATGTCTATGCTTCCGTTCCTGCGTCCCCGGGGTACGAGGAGAGTCCTGTTTTGGGGTTTGTGGCGCATATGGACACTTCTCCCGCGGTGACGGGAACGGATGTGAAGCCTCGCATTGTAGAGCGGTATGATGGCGGTGATATCGTTTTGAATGACAAATTAAATATTGTTATGAGGACGAAGGATTTTCCGGGATTGTCAAAATATGTGGGACAGGACTTGATCGTGACGGATGGAACTACGCTTCTGGGGGCTGACGATAAGGCCGGGGTGGCGGAGATTATGGCCATGGCGGACAGGCTGCTGCGGCATCCTGAGATAATGCATGGAAAAATCCGGGTAGGTTTTACCCCGGACGAGGAGGTGGGCTGTGGCGCAGACTGCTTTAATGTGGAGCTTTTGGGGGCGGATTTTGCCTATACGGTGGATGGAGGAGCGCTGGGGGAACTGGAATATGAGAATTTTAACGCTGCGGGCGCAAGGCTTGTGGTACATGGAAGAAGCGTGCATCCCGGGGACGCAAAGGGGAAGATGAAAAACGCGATCCTCATTGCACAGGAGTTTCAGGGACTGTTGCCGGTGGCAGAAAATCCCATGTATACAGAAGGGTACGAGGGCTTTTTTCATCTGGACGGCATTCGGGGCAATGTGGAGGAGACTGTGGCGGACTATATCATCCGGGATCATGACAGGACTTTGTTTGAAAATAAGAAAAAGGTCTTTCTGGACTGTGTAGATTTTATGAATCAAAAATATGGAGAGGGCACGGTCACTGTGGAGTTAAAGGATTCCTATTACAATATGAAGGAGATTATTCTTCCCCATATGCATCTGATAGACAATGCCAGAGCAGCGTTAGAGGAGCTTGGCATAGAGCCCGTGGTTCTTCCTATTCGAGGCGGTACGGACGGCGCAAGACTCTCCTTTATGGGTCTGCCCTGCCCGAATCTCTGTACGGGAGGCGAAAATTTCCATGGCAGATATGAGTTTGCCTGCGTGCAGTCCATGGAGCAGGTGACGGAGCTGTTGGTGAAGCTGGCGCAGCGGTATGGCTCGAGGGGGTAAGACGGCAGGATTTATTAGTATGATGTATATAAAACGGGTATTTGATGCATCTATCTTGCGAGAAGGCATATTTGAACGATTGAAGGACGATGAAATTTTTAACAGTGCGTCCATTGAATATGGTGTTGTTGTCTGGGAGAATAGGGCAATTGACTGTGCACCTGAGTTTATGTATAAAAACAGTTATGAATATCATCATGAATGCGCAGTGTTTTGTTGAGTGTGGCGTAGAATTTATCTACAGGAAGGGTCACGAAGGACTATGAGAGATGATGTTAAAGTAATTGATTTACAAAATGTAAGGACAGATGAATTGAGAATGATTGATCTTAATATGGTGGATATCAATTTAGAGGCTCCGAGTTCTGATCCGCAGCGCCAGTATTATTTCATGGCGAAATGCCGACAATATGTTAAGGCGGAATCAGAGCGCTTGGGACGCCCGCTTTTCTGCTGTGTGACCACCTTCGGCTGTCAGATGAATGCAAGAGATTCCGAGAAGCTGGCGGGGATCCTGCGGATTGTGGGATATGAGATGGTGGAGGAGGAAGATGCGGATTTTGTGATTTTTAACACCTGTACGGTCAGGGATAACGCCAATCAGCGGGTATATGGCAGATTGGGCGAGCTGAAGGGGTATCGGCGAAGGAACCCCAATATGAAGATTGCGCTCTGCGGCTGTATGATGCAGGAGGCATCTGTAATAGAAAAGATCCGGGGAAGTTATCCCTTTGTGAACCTGCTCTTTGGCACTCATAATATATACAAATTTGCGGAGCTTTTGTGTACGGTATTTGAGCAGAACGATATGGTGGTGGATATCTGGGAGGATACGAACCGCATCGTGGAGGATTTGCCGGTGGAGAGAAAATATCCCTTTAAATCCGGCATCAATATCATGTTCGGCTGCAACAATTTCTGCAGCTACTGCATCGTGCCCTATGTGCGTGGACGGGAGCGCAGCAGAGAGCCGCGGGATATCCTGCGGGAGATTGAGGCGCTGGTGGCGGATGGTGTGGTGGAGATTATGCTGCTTGGGCAGAATGTAAATTCCTATGGGAAAAATCTGGACAATCCCATGACCTTTGCACAGCTTTTGCGGGAGGTGGAAAAAATTGAGGGACTGCGGCGCATCCGCTTTATGACTTCCCATCCGAAGGATTTGTCCGATGAGCTGATTCAGGTGATGAAGGAGTCGCGAAAGATTTGCAGACATCTGCATCTGCCGGTGCAGGCGGGCTCCACCAAAATTTTGAACGCCATGAACAGGCGGTACAGCAAGGAACAGTACCTTGAGCTGGCGGCGAAGATTCAGCGGGAGATACCGGATATCGCGCTGACTACGGATATTATCGTGGGTTTTCCGGGGGAGACGAATGAGGATGTGGAGGAAACGATAGACGTTATCCGACAGGTTCGATATGACAATGCTTTTACATTTATTTATTCCAAACGCACGGGCACGCCCGCTGCGGTCATGGAACAGGTGCCCGAGGCGCAGGTAAAGCAAAATTTTGACAGGGTGCTCAAGACTGTGCAGACTGTGGCAAGAGAGCAGGTGGCGCGGTATCAGGGGCAGGTCATGGAGGCGCTGGTGGAGGAGGTCAATGAAAATGACACAGGTCTTGTGACAGGACGGCTGTCGAACAATACGCTGGTTCATTTTCCCGGGGAGGCTTCCCTGATCGGGCAGATTGTACCGGTGCGTCTGGAGGAGTGCCACGGCTTTTATTATATGGGACGTCAAGTGTAAAAAATAAGGAGGGACAAAAATTATGAACGCAGTTTTGGAAAACATCGTAACCAGAAGGAGTATTAAAAAGTACAGACCCGATATGGTGCCGGAGGAGAGCATCAGGCGGATTTGTGAGGCGGGGACTTATGCCGCCACGGGGATGGGAAAGCAGTCGCCCATTATTTTGGCGGTGACCAATCGGGAGCTTCGGGACAGGCTCTCTAAGATGAATGCGGCTGTTATGGGAAAGGAGGATTTTGATCCTTTTTACGGTGCGCCTGTGGTATTGGTGGTGCTGGCGGACAGGGCTATCGGCACGCATGTGTATGACGGAAGTCTTGTGATGGGCAATCTGATGCTGGCCGCCCATGCGGAGGGGATTGGAAGCTGCTGGATTCACCGTGCAAAGGAGGAGTTTGATTCCGAGGAGGGCCGGACAATCCTGAGGGAATTGGGAATTGAAGGCGATTACGAGGGCATCGGACACTGCGTGCTGGGTTATCCTGACTGCGAGGAGCCGGCGGCGAAGGACAGGAAGAGCGATTATGTGCATTATGTAAAATAAAAGCCTGTGAACTGTCATTTGCAAAAGGAGGAGCTGAAATGAATGAGGAACAGAAAAAAGCAAAAAAACTGGTGATCGGATTATTTCTTTTCTGCATCTGTATTGCTTTGGTATGCTTTGGCTTTTTCGCCTATACGCTGTACTTAAGCCGGACAGGAGGCGTGGTGAGCGACAGGATGGTCTCTGTATCGAAGGCCGTTGTCATGGCAGGAATCTTTTTCCTTGTGCTGGCATTTGGATACCTGCTGCCGGTGTTATTTTCCCGTAAAAATAAAAGTCAGGATAGAGGAGGAAGTGTCAGTTCATCCGGAGTTTTCGACGAGGCGAATATGCGGAGGGCTCTGGAAGGCTACATACCTGATGGGGAGACGCTGCTTGCGGGCATTCATGCGGTATCGAAGGAAACGAATATAACATGCGTGTTTGGAAAGTGCATCTGTACGGAAAGCAGGCTGATTCCGGATGAAAACGGCAAAACCGTTACCCTCAATAAGAAAAAATATTCCACCTATGATGTATATCTCGGCATTACGCAGCATTCTCTGGTGATTACGGAATGTGGGGAAAATCAATACTTATATCAATTGGATGACAAGACGGATGCCGCCGGGGCAGACATACAGGAGGTGACCTCGGATATCCTGCTGACCGATATCGGAACGCGTTTTTCGCTCTCGGACATCCAGAGCTGCAAGATAGAAAAGGGGTGGATGGGCTCTGTCAACTGCTATATTCATATCAAAGGCGGGAGTTATTTTAAGCTTATGCTGCCCAAGCTCGGCGGACTGGGCGACGGTATGCCGCATCATGCGGAGTATCGCGAGGCAATTATCGCACGGCTGGGGGAATCAGCACCGGGAGGAATTAACGCATAACAAGATTTACAAATACCATATTTTGTGGTATGATTTGAATGGATTGGCAGTATTTGTACGATTTCATTTATGGCGATTTTACTTGAGAAGAACAGGAGTGTACTGACGTGTCGGAATTAACTCCCATGATGCAGCAATATATGGAGACGAAAAAGCAATGCCCCGACTGTATTTTATTTTATCGTCTGGGTGATTTTTATGAGATGTTTTTTGAGGATGCGGTGACGGTGTCCAGAGAACTGGAACTGACGCTGACGGGCAGAAGCTGCGGGCAGGATGAGCGCGCGCCCATGTGCGGCGTGCCCTATCACGCGGTGGAGAGTTATCTGACTAAACTGGTTGGCAAAGGCTATAAGGTGGCAATCTGTGAGCAGCTGGAAGACCCGAAGCTGGCGAAGGGACTGGTAAAACGGGATATTGTCCGCATTGTCACGCCCGGAACCAATCTGAATATGCAGTCTTTGGAGGAATCCAGAAACAATTATCTGATGTGCATTGCCTATACTGCTGACGGCATCGGCATCTCAGCGGCGGATGTGACCACGGGTGACTATTATGTGACCGAGGTGGAGGATTTAAGGAAGCTTACGGATGAGCTGATGAAGTATGAGCCGTCGGAGATTATCTGCAATGATGCTTTTCTGGTGAGCGGCATGGATATGGCGGATTTGAGGGAGAGGCTTCACATCTCCGTGAACGTGCTGGAGCCGCACTTTTTTGATGACGAGGGCTGCAGGAGGGAGCTGCTGCGGCATTTTAAGGTGAACACCCTGATTGGATTGGGGATTGAGGATTTTCCCATCGGTCTGCTGGCGGCGGGGGCGCTGTTACAGTATCTCTATGAGACGCAGAAGAATAATCTGGAGCATTTTACCCATATTTATCCATATCTCACCAGCAAATATATGCTTCTGGACAGTTCCACCAGGCGCAATCTGGAGCTGACGGAGACTCTTCGGGAGAAGCAAAAACGCGGTTCCCTGCTCTGGGTGCTGGACAAGACGAGGACTGCCATGGGCGGCAGGACGCTGCGCAGTTATATCGAGCAGCCCCTGATCGACAGGGCAGCCATGGAGCGGAGGCTGGACGCCATCGAGGAGCTGAACGGGGATGTGTTTGCAAGGGATGAGCTGCGGGAGTATTTAAACCCGATTTATGATCTGGAGAGGCTTTTGTCCAAGGTGACCTACAAGACGGCAAATCCCAGAGATTTGATTGCTTTTAGAAATTCTCTTGAGATGCTGCCCCATATCAGGACGGTGCTGCAGGGCTTTAAGGGGGAGGAGCTGTCGCAGGTTTATGAGGAAATTGATGAACTGGGGGATATCTATCAGATGATCGCGCAGTCCATCGAGGAGGAGCCGCCCATCACCATACGCGAGGGCGGTATCATCCGGGACGGTTTTGACGAGACCATCGATATGTTACGGAGCGCCAAGCGGGACGGGAAACAGTGGCTGGCGGAGCTGGAGGAGCAGGACAGGGAGCGCACCGGCATCAAAAATCTGAAAATCAAATACAACAAGGTGTTCGGATATTATTTCGAGGTGACTAAGTCCTATCAGAATCTGGTGCCGGAGGATTATATCAGGAAACAGACGCTTGCCAATGCGGAGCGCTATACCACGCAGAGATTAAAGGAGCTGGAGGACACGATCTTAAATGCGGAGGACAAGCTGCAGACCCTGGAATATGACCTGTTCTGCAGAGTGAGGGACTCAGTCTCGGAGCAGATTGAGCGGATTCAGACAACCGCCAAGGCGATTGCCAGACTGGATGTGTTCGCGGCGCTGTCCGTGGTGGCGGAGCGCAATCGTTATGTGCGTCCGAAGCTGAATGAGAAAGGGATCATCGACATCCGGGAGGGGCGGCATCCTGTGGTGGAACAGATGATTTCCAATGATCTGTTTATTGCAAACGATACTTATCTGGATAATGGCAGTCATTGTATCAGTGTGATAACGGGGCCGAACATGGCGGGGAAATCCACCTATATGCGGCAGTCTGCGCTAATCGTGCTGTTAGCTCAGATTGGCTGTTTTGTGCCGGCAAAGTCGGCGAATATCGGTATTGTGGATCGCATTTTTACCCGGGTGGGCGCGTCGGATGATCTCGCCAGCGGACAGTCTACCTTTATGGTGGAGATGAATGAGGTGGCGAATATCCTGCGGAATGCCACGTCCAACAGCCTGTTGATCCTGGACGAGATCGGCAGGGGGACGTCCACCTTCGACGGACTTTCCATCGCGTGGGCGGTGATAGAGCACATCAGCAATCGAAAGCTCTTGGGGGCGAAAACGCTCTTTGCCACGCACTATCACGAGCTCACCGAGCTGGAGGGCAAGATGAGCAATGTGAACAATTACTGTATCGCCGTGAAGGAGTGCGGGGAGGATATTGTCTTTCTGCGCAAGATCATAAAGGGCGGCGCGGACAGAAGCTACGGCATTCAGGTGGCAAAGCTTGCGGGTGTGCCGGATATGGTCATCGACCGCGCCAGGGAGATTGCGGAGCAGCTCTCGGACAATGACATCACCGAGAAGGTGCAGAGTATCGCTGTGGACACCAGAGGGGACGGGAAGAAAGGCAGCGGCAGACAGACCGCCCATTATGATGAACTGGATATGGCGCAGATGAGCCTTTTTGACACGGTGACGGACGAGGACGTCATAAGGGAGCTGATGGAGGTGGAGGTGACGACTCTGACACCCCTGGACGCGCTGAACACCTTGTACCGACTGCAAAATAAATTAAAAAACCGCTGGACGGCTGACGGACAAAGTTAGCAGCCGGATTTGCCGGCGGAAAGGATGACTGGCGGAATGAGTGAGAATGGAGGCGGAGAATGCCTGAGATACATTTGCTGGATTCGGAGACAATAGACAGAATCGCTGCGGGCGAGGTGGTGGAACGCCCCTCCAGCGTTGTGAAGGAGCTCGTGGAAAATGCGGTGGACGCCGGGGCGACAGCCATCGCCGTGGAGATCAAGGACGGCGGCATCGAGTTTATACGCGTCACGGACAATGGCTGCGGGATGGATGAAGGTCAGGTGCGCAAGGCATTTTTGCGTCATGCCACCAGCAAGATCAAGGACGCCGGAGACCTGGTCAGGATATCCAGTCTGGGCTTTAGGGGAGAGGCCTTGTCCAGTATCGCCGCGGTGTCAAAGGTGGAGGTGATCACCAAGACAAGGGACAGTCTCACGGGCAGCCGCATTGTGCTGGAGGGCGCGGCGGAGAAGGAGTTTTCTCAGGTGGGAGCGCCTGAGGGAACTACTTTTTTAGTGCGCAATCTCTTTTTTAACACGCCGGCGCGCAGAAAATTTTTAAAGCTGCCTGCCACGGAGGGCGGCTACATCGCGGATCTGATGGAACACCTGGCGCTGTCAAGACCTGATATCTCGTTCAAATTCCAGATGGGCAGCCAGCTTCGTTTTCACACTACGGGAAACGGGGATCTGAGGGAGGTCATTTATCGTCTGTACGGGCGCGAAACGGCGGCAGCGCTGGTGCCCGTGCTGCTGGAGCAGAACGGCAACAGGGTGGAGGGGTATCTGGGAAAGCCTTCCGTGGTGCGCTCCAATCGGAATTTTGAGATTTATTTTGTCAACGGGCGCTTCATCCGCAGCAATCTCATTGCAAGGGCTCTGGAGGAGGGATATCGGGAATATCTGATGCAGCATAAGTTTCCTCTGTGTGTGCTGCATATTTCCATGGATACCGGACAGGTGGATGTAAATGTGCATCCCAATAAAATGGATGTGCGCTTCAGCGACGGCATGACTTTTTGCAAAATGCTCTCCGACGGGGTGCATGATACGCTGAAGAATCGGGAGATGATCCCGGACGTCAGGCTGGGCGACGAGAGGGAGGAGCGGAAGGCTCAGAGACAGCTGGAGGCGGAGAGGCAGAAGCAGCATACGCCGGAGCCGTTTGAACAACGGCGGGCGCAGGCCTACCGGGTGATGGAGGAGAATCGTTATCAGGCGGCAGTAGTAGAGCAGAAGGCTCTGGGGACTGATATCGTTCTGACGCAGCCGGAGCGGGTGACAGCGGCTGCATCGGAACCTGCCGTGACGGCGGGGAAAGCGGCAAAACAGATGGATCTGTTTGAGGAGAAGATTTTGGCTGTGGATAATCGCAGCCGTTACCATATCATCGGGCAGGTGTTTGACACTTACTGGATGGTGCAGTTTGAGGATAAGCTGCTGCTCATTGACCAACATGCCGCCCACGAGAAAGTCAAGTATGAGCGTCTCATGAAGCGGTTTGCGGACAAACAGGCTCTCTCTCAGACGCTTGCGCCGCCGATCATCGTCAGTCTCTCCGCGCAGGAGGAGACGGTGCTTCTGGAATATCGGGAAGCCTTCGAGAGGCTGGGATTTGAGATTGAAGCCTTCGGGGGGCGGGAGTATGCCCTGCGAAGTGTGCCGGTCGATCTGTATGGCTGCAGCGAGCGGGAGCTGTTTCTGGAGGTGCTGGACGAACTTGACACTGGTGTCAGTCGCGGCAGCTTTCAGGTGATTGAGGAAAAACTTGCCTCCATGTCCTGTAAGGCGGCAGTCAAGGGCAATAACCGGCTCAGCACGGCGGAGGCACAGGAGCTTATAGACGAACTTCTGGGGCTGGATAACCCTTATAATTGTCCGCATGGACGGCCGACGATTGTCACTGTCAGTAAGTATGAGATGGAAAAGATGTTTAAAAGGATTGTATAGTTTGGGAGATGGCAGATGCAAATGGAAGCGAATGGAGGACGTGAGCATATTGCGGGAATTGACGGGCGTCCGCCGCTTGTGGTGCTCACGGGAGCCACGGCGGTGGGGAAGACAGCGCTTTCCATCGCGCTTGCGCGGGCGGTGAATGGAGAAATCATTTCTGCGGACTCCATGCAGGTTTACCGTCATATGGATATCGGTTCTGCCAAGATAACACGGCAGGAAATGCAGGAAATCCGTCATTATTTGATTGATATCCTGGATCCGTGGGAGGATTTTAATGTAGTGGAATTTCAGCGCCGCTGCAGGGAGGCTGTGGCTGAAATATATGCTCGGGGAAAGCTGCCCATTCTGGTGGGGGGGACTGGTTTTTATATTCAGGCGGTGCTGCGGGATATTGATTATACGGAAAACGCGGGGGATGAGGATTATCGAAAGCATCTGGAGCAGATTGCGGACGCGGAGGGGGCGGAGGCGCTGCACCGGCGGCTGGCGGAGGTGGATTCCCCTTCGGCTGAGGCGATTCCGGCAGGAAATGTAAAGCGGGTCATCCGTGCGCTGGAGTTTTTTTATTTTACGGGAAAACGGATATCCGAACACAACGCGGAGGAGCGCAGGAGAGAAAATGCGTATAATGCCTGTTATTTTGTGCTGAATGACGACAGAGAGAAGCTTTATCAGCGCATAGAGGAAAGAGTAGATGCCATGCTGGAACAGGGGCTTGTGGCGGAGGTGGAGCGTCTGAGGGACATGGGCTGCAGACGCGGGCAGACCGCCATGCAGGGGCTTGGCTATAAGGAAATTCTGGATTATCTGGACGGCGCGTGTACTCTGGAGGAGGCGGTGGAGCGCATTAAGCGGGACACACGGCATTTTGCCAAGCGTCAGCTCACATGGTTTCGGCGGGAGAAGGATGTCATCTGGCTGAATCGCCCGGATTTCCCGGAGGAGGATCAGGACGGAGCTATCCTCCGGGTTATGCTGGAGGCTATGAGAAAGAGAGATATTATTTAAAAAAAGGAATAAGGTGAAGGGAACAGGAATATGGAAAATAAACCGGAAGAGAATGAGCTGGAATGTCAGATTTTAGATTGTTATGAGTCCATGGGGATCAGTCGTGCCGTGTATGATTACGGGATGAAGGTTCTTGAGGGGCTTTCGGAGCGTTTCGCGGCGATAGACCGGGTGGCGGAGTTTAATCAGCTCAAGGTTTTGAGGGCGATGCAGAAAAATCAGGTCAGCGAGGCGTGCCTTTTGGGCACCAGCGGTTATGGGTACAATGATCTGGGGAGGGACACGCTGGAGGCGGTCTATGCGGATGTCTTCCACACGGAGGATGCGCTGGTGCGGCCTCAGATTACCTGTGGGACTCATGCGCTGGCTCTGGCGCTCATGAGCAATCTGCGCCCCGGGGATGAGCTGCTCTCCCCGGTGGGAAAGCCCTATGATACTCTGGAGGAGGTCATCGGCATCCGTCCCTCCAGGGGCTCTCTTGCGGAGTATGGCGTCAGTTACAGGCAGGTGGAGCTGCTGCCGGACGGCGACTTTGACTATGAGGGGATCCGGGCGGCTTTGAATCAGAATACCCGTCTGGTGACAATCCAGCGCTCCAAGGGCTATCAGACAAGGCCGACTCTGTCCGTGGAGAGGATTGGGGAGCTGATCGCTTTTATAAAATCCATTAAGCCGGATGTGATCTGTATGGTGGACAATTGCTACGGAGAGTTTGTAGAGACGTCAGAGCCCTCCGATGTGGGGGCGGATATGGTGGTGGGCTCCCTGATCAAGAATCCCGGCGGCGGGCTGGCTCCCATCGGCGGTTATATCGCGGGCAGAAAGGATTGTGTGGAGAACGCGGCATATCGGCTCACCAGCCCGGGGCTTGGCAAGGAGGTGGGAGCTTCCCTGGGGATTTTGAAGGATTTTTATCAGGGGCTGTTCCTCGCGCCTACGGTGACTGCCGGGGCGTTGAAGGGAGCGATTTTTGCGGCAAATCTTTATGAGAAGCTGGGCTTTTCGGTGGTGCCGGACGGCAGTGAGAGCAGGCATGATATCATTCAGGCGGTGACCTTTGGCTCCCCTGAGGGCGTGATCGCCTTTTGTCAGGGGATTCAGGCGGCTGCTCCCGTGGATTCCCACGTCACCCCCGAGCCGTGGGATATGCCGGGGTATGACGCAAAGGTAATTATGGCGGCGGGGGCTTTCGTGTCCGGCTCCTCCATCGAGCTTTCGGCAGACGGCCCCATCAAGGAGCCCTATGCAGTCTATTTTCAGGGAGGGCTGACCTGGGAACATGCGAAATTTGGTATTTTGAAATCTCTGCAGGCTCTGGCGGACAAAAAGCTTGTTCAAATTTAGCCGCTGACGGGGGATGGGACTTTGTAAGTCCGTCTGCAAATGCCGTTGAAAAAAGGGAAAACCCGTTGTTTTAGGGTAAATTGCAGAAGATTAAGAAGAAATAAAATTGGCAAATTTTGTGTACAGCGCTTGTATTTTATGCTACAATAATTGACAGCGCAATCCCTGATTGCGCATACGGAAGAAAGATGAGGGATTCTCATGAAGAGAGTAAACTGGCTTTTGGTCTGGCTGGTGCTGATCGGTTTTGTGCTCGGAACCGTCATTGCTCAGATTTTCCCGGGAAGCTTCATGAGCTATGGGCAGGAGTTTGGACTGAGCAGTCCCGTAGAGCTGGATCTGGGATTTATGGTTCTGACCTTTGGATTAAAGTTCCACATTACCATTGCCGGCATCTGCGGCGTGATCATTGCTTTTGTGGTATATCGCTTCATTAGATAGCGCATCGAGCCTTGCATTCCGAACCTGTGCTTTGGAGAAGGCAAAGGAAGGATAAATGCAGACAGAAAAAAACAGTAATGAGAAGCAGGACATGCCCTATGAGAAATTTCTGCGGCTGGGAGCGGAGGCGCTGACGGAGCGGGAGCTTTTGGCGATCATCCTCAGAACCGGCACCTCTAAAAAGAGCGCCATGGATTTGGCGGGGGAGGTGCTCGCCCTTGCAAAATATCCCCGGGAAGGCCTTCTCGGGTTGTATGATGTGACTGCGGAGGAGCTCATGCAGATCAGGGGCATCGGGGAGGTCAAGGCAGTGAAGTTAAAATGCATCACAGAGCTGTCCATGCGCATCAGCCGCTCCAGTGCAAAGGAAGGACTGGTGTTTAATTCCCCGGGATTGGTGGCACAATATTTTATGGAGCTTCTGAGACACCGGGATACGGAGTGCGTATATCTGGTCAGCCTTGACACGAGAGGGCGAATGCTCGGAGAGAAGAAAATTTCCGAGGGCAGCGTGAGGATGGCGCTGATTTCACCCAGAGAGATTTTTCTGGAGGCGCTGCGCGTGCATGCGGTGAATATTTTACTGGTGCACAACCACCCCAGCGGAGACCCCACCCCCGGCAGGTATGACAGGGAGCTGACGCAGAATGTGAAGAGTCTGGGCGATATGATGGATATTCCGCTCTTAGACCATATTATCATCGGAGACAACAGATACGCCAGTTTCAAGGAGCTGGGATATCTGACATAAGAGGTATAATACGCCGGCCTCGCCGGCATAATGTGCATAAGAATTTTTAGTGATACGGAAAGGGGCTGTCCACGATGGCTAACAATGTATTCGGTATTGACCTTGGCACCAACAACATCAAAATCTATAATCGCAGCGACGACAATATCATGGTGGAAAAGAACATGATCGCCATTGAGAATAAGAACACGCTTTTTGCCTACGGCGACTCTGCATTTGAAATGTATGAGAAGGCGCCTGGAAATATTCATATTTCTTATCCGCTCTCAAACGGCGTTATCGCGGACATCAAGAATATGGAGACGCTGATCCGCTATTTTGTCAGCGATCTGCAAAAAGGGAATATCAAGCCTGCGGATTTCTTTATCGCAGTCCCTACCGATGTGACGGAGGTGGAGAAGAGGGCTTTTTATGATCTGGTGAAGGACGCCAACGTGAAGGCAAAGCGGATCATGGTGGTGGAGAAGGCGGTGGCCGACGGTCTTGGTCTGGACATCGACGTGAAAAATTCTCAGGGCGTGCTGGTGGTAAACGTGGGCTATGAGACCACGGAGATTTCCATTTTGTCTCTGGGCGGCATTGTGCTGAGCCGCCTGATCAAGGCAGGAGGTCTGAAATTTGACGAGGCCATCCGCGCGGCGGTGCGCAGGGAGTTTTCGCTTATCATCGGCGGCAAGACCGCGGAGAAGGTGAAAATTGCGCTGAAGGAGCTCGACGGCGACGGCAAGGGCGCCGTGGTGTACGGGCGGGATATCGTCACCGGGCTTCCCGTGGAGAGGGAGATACCCACCAAGCTGGTGGACGAGTCTCTGGAGGAGCATTTTAATACGATCATTGACAATGTGAAGGTGATCCTGGAACGCACGCCCCCGGAGCTTGCGGCGGATATTTATCGGCACGGTATCTATCTGACGGGCGGCGCGTCTCAGGTGAATCATCTGGCGCAGCGCATGGCCACCGGCACGGGGCTTAAGGTGAATGTGGCGGAGAATCCGCTCACCAGCGTGGCTGCAGGCCTCGCCAAGATTATCAAGGATGACAATTATAAATCAGTTGCCTATGCCATTGAAGGGATGAGTAAATGAGTCCTATTATCAAGCGAAAAGGGGAGAAATTTACTTTGCCGGGTAAGTATCTCCTTTTTATATTAACTGCAATCTGTGTGTTTTTGATGTTTCTGACCTTTGGCACCAATGTGTTCAATAAACCGCTGAACACGGCGCTCGGCTATGCGGTGATTCCGTTTCAGCAGGGCATTTCCAGGGCGGGAGAGTGGCTCTCGAGACGCTCGGAGGAATTGGTGCAGATACGGGTGCTTCTGGATGAGAACGCCCGCCTGAAGGCTGAGGTGGCTGCGCTCACGGAGGAGAATACGCTCCTGCAGCAGGACAAATATGAGCTGAATCAGCTCCGCGCGCTGGTGGAGCTGGACGAGCAGTACGGCGGCTATGAGAAGATTGGCGCGCGCATCATCAGCAGGGATCCCGGCAACTGGTATTATTCCTTTACCATTGATAAGGGCAGCGATGACGGACTGTGCGAGGATATGAATGTGATCGCGGGAGGCGGTCTGGTGGGCAGGATCACTGCCACAGGCGCCAATTGGTCGAAGGTCACCGCCATTATCTCCGACAACAGCAATGTCAGCGCCATGACGCTTGCCACCGGCGATAAAATGATGGTGTCCGGCGATCTGCAGATGATGTCGGAGGGCGTCATTACGTTCAGCAAGCTGGTGGACAGCAAAAATGTGGTGGTGGAGGGCGATAAGGTTGTCACTTCCGACATCAGTGACAAATATCTTCCCAACATCCTGATTGGTTATATACATACTATCAACAGGGACAACAACAATCTCACCAAGTCAGGGTATATCACCCCGGCGGTGGACTTCGAGCACTTGAGCGAGGTGCTGGTCATCACAGATTTAAAGCAGGTTGTGGCGGAGGGATAACGAGGCACAACGGGAAGGAGAGACTGGATGCTGCGCAAAATTGTTGTTGCATTTATGATTTTTATGAGCTTTTTACTGGAATCCGCAGTGTTCAATCATTTTGCCATGGCGGGCATCGTGCCAAGGCTGACGATCATTCTCACCTCGGCGTTTGGATTCATGCGCGGGGAGAAGGAGGGTATGGTCATCGGATTCCTCTGCGGACTGTTGAGCGATGTGTTCTTCGGCGATGTCCTGGGATTTTACGCGTTGATCCTGACTTATATCGGTTATATCAACGGTAAGTTTTCCCGCATTTTTTACCCGGAGGATATCAAGCTGCCCATCGCGCTGATCGTGGTGAGCGACTTATCCTACGGAGTTATCTGTTATATTTTGCTGTTTCTGCTGCGGGGGAGATTTGATTTTGTCTATTACTTCACGAGGATCATATTGCCGGAGGCGCTCTATACGATTGTCGTGACCGTATTCTTATATCCCGTTATCCTGAAGATAAACGAAAAACTTGAAGCAAGAGAAAAAAGGAGCGCTCAAAAATTTGTTTGACGAAATTCGTGATAATCTGATTAATTTCATAACGAGCAGACTGACGCTTATGACTTTGTTCATCATGCTTTTGGGAGGCGTGCTGATTTACCGCTGTTTTGAGCTGCAGATTGTGAACGGCGAGAGCTATCTGAATGATTTTGTGCTCTCCACGGAGAAGACCCGGGACATCGCCAGTGCAAGGGGCAATATTCTGGACAGGAACGGCTATGTGCTGGCATATAACGAGCTGGCATATTCCGTGAAGATCGAGGACGTCTATGAGAACAAAAATAAAAATCACAACATGAATGACACCATCTATCGCCTGATCAAGCTGATCGAGAAGAATGGGGACAAGGTCATCACGGACTTTAAGATCATGGTGGACGAGGACGGCGAGTTTGCCTTCACCTCAGAGGGAGCGGCGCAGACCCGTTTCCTGGCGGACGTCTATGACCACACCCAGATGGGGGACGATGTGCTGACACCCAAGGAGGCTGCGTCCACGCCCCTTGAAGTGATGGAACACCTGAGCCGCAATAAGGGCACGGGCTTTACCTTCGGCATCGGCGATTATGAGGTGGAGGGGGATTCCGATACGGATTTTATCCCCGGGAAGGGCTACACCAACGAAGAATGGCTGCAGATGGTGACGATCCGCTTTGCCATGCAGCAGACCTCCTACCGCAAATACATAGGCACCACGGTTGCGACGAATGTCAGCGACGAGACCGTGGCGGTCATCATGGAAAATTCGGAGGTGCTGCCCGGCGTCACCATCGTGGAGGACACGGTGCGCCGCTACAATGACAGCAAATATTTTGCCCATGTGCTGGGCTATACGGGAAAGATATCCTCCGACGAGCTGACCAGCCTGAACGAGCAGGTGGCAGCGGCGGGAGGTGCGGAAGATACCTACAACATCAACGATGTGGTGGGCAAGAGCGGTCTGGAGGCCTATATGGAGACCACGCTGCAGGGCGTAAAGGGCTATGAAAAGGTGGTCACCAACGTGACGGGCAAGGTGATGCAGATCTTAGAGCGCACGGAGCCGCAGGCGGGGCAGAACCTGTACTGTACTTTGGATCACGATCTGCAGATTGCGGTCTATAATATTCTGGAGCAGAGGCTTGCCGGTCTGGTGTCCAGCAAGATTGAAAACATTAAAGAGTACAAGGCGGGGGAGAACTCCTCCAGCTCCGATATCAGAATACCGATTTATGACGTCTATTTTGCGGTCATCAACAACAGCATTGTGGACATGAAGCATTTTTCTGCGGAGGATGCGGGCGAGACGGAGCGGGAAGTGAACGAGGTTTATCTGGCTTATAAGGCGGAGGTCTATGAGAAGCTGCGCTATGAGCTCACCGAGGGGAGGACGCCGTACAACAAGCTCTCCAGGGAATATCAGGTCTACCAGAGCAATATTGTGTCCAGGCTGCAGAGAAACGGCGTGATCATGACGGAGGCCGTGGATGCGTCGGACGCCACGCAGATTGCGTGGGCGCAGGAGGAGGTCATCAGCCTCAGCGAGTATCTGCAGTATTGTATCGCGCAGAACTGGATTGACGTCAGCAAACTGGAGCTGGACGAAAAGTATTCTGATTCCACGGAAATATATAATAAGCTTCTGGATTACATCATCGACATGATAGAGCACAACACGGAATTCCAGAAGCGGTTCTTTAAATATATGCTGTTGAATGACCGGATAAGCGGCAGACAGATCTGTATGCTTTTATGTGAACAGCAGGTGATCGACATCACCCCTGAGGAGGAGGCGGAGCTCTATAACAATCGGATTACCGCTTATAATTTCATGAAGAAGCGGATTGATAATCTGGATATCACGCCCGCCCAGCTCGCCCTCGACCCCTGCAATGCCTCCGTGGTGATCGTGAATGTCAACACCGGGGAAGTGCTGGCAATGGTGTCCTATCCCGGGTACGATAACAATAAAATGGCAAATTCCATTGACGCTGCCTATTTTGCCAGATTGAACGCGGATAAAGCGCAGCCCCAGCTCAATTATGCCACCCAGTACAAGGCGGCGCCCGGTTCCACATTTAAGATTGTCACGGCCTCGGCGGGACTGATGGAGGGCGTCATCAGCCTGAGAGACACCATCAACTGTACGGGTACATACACCGCCATCGCGCCGCTTTCCCCCAGATGCTGGATGAGAAGCGGGCACGGCAGCGAGAATCTGACCACGGCAATCAGGGATTCCTGTAACTTTTACTTTTATGATCTGGGATATAAGCTGGCTACCCAGACGGATGTCTACAACGAGCAGGCGGGACTGAACGCTCTGTATGAATATGCGGATATGTTTGGGCTCACGGAAAAATCAGGCGTGGAGATTAACGAGTACAGCCCGGATTTCTCCAATATTGACCCCGTGCGTTCCGCCATCGGACAGGGAAGCCACAGCTATACCACGGCGGGACTTGCAAGATACACGGCGACCATCGCAAACAGCGGAACCTGTTATAATCTGACTCTGCTGGACAAGGTGACGGATTCGCAGGACAATGTCATCGTGGATTATGAGCCGGACGTGCGCAACACCATCGAGATGCCGGAGAGCTACTGGAATGCATTCCACAGCGGTATGCGGCAGGTGGTGCAGAACAAGAAATATTTTAGCGATCTGGCTGTCAATGTGGCGGGCAAGACCGGTACTGCCGAGCAGACCTCGTCTCGTCCAAGCCATGCGCTCTTTATATGCTACGCGCCGTATGAGTCGCCCGAGATAGCCATGACGACCAGAATTCCCTTCGGATATTCCTCGGATTATGCAGCCATGGCCAGCAGGGATATCATAAAATATTACTATGATCTGGCAGAGGAGGAGGAATTGATCACCGGTACGGCGGATATGCCGGATGCCGGCGTGTCAAACGAGCTCTAGGAAGTGGAAGAGGGAGGTGTAACCGGAATATGAAAGATGCAGTGGTGATAAAAAGTTTTCCCAACGGCATAACACTGTTTTTGAACAATGAGGTTCCCTTTGAGGAAATCCTTGAGGAAATCGCCCTGAAATTCTCGGAGGGGAAGGCCTTTTTCGGGAGGGCGAGCATGGCGCTGTCCATCGAGGGACGGGCGGTGGAGGATGCGGAGGAAATGCAGATTCTGGAGGCCATCCACAGAAACAGCAATCTGAACATTGTCTGTATCGTGGGGCATGACGAGGCCACGGACAAGCATTTTATAAAAGCTCTGCAGCAGGTGGAAAAGCATTTTACGGACAAGGATGAGGGGCAGTTTTACAAAGGCTCCCTCAAGAACAATCAGGTGATAGAGACGGAGAGCAGCATTGTGATCCTGGGGGATGTCTATCCCGGCTGCGCCGTAATCTCCGCCAAAAATATCATTGTGCTGGGAGGCCTCTACGGGGAGGCCTACGCCGGCGGAAACGGGCAGGAAAACGCCTATGTAGTAGCGCTTGAAATGGAGCCGGAGAGACTGACGATCGGCGATTTCAAATATAAACACAGCGGAAAGGCCTCCAAATGGGGGATAAAGCCCAAAGTACAACCCAAGATAGGCTATGTGAAAAACGAAAGAATTGTTTTGGAAGGACTTACCAAAGAATTACTGAGTTCTTTTTGAGCGGCAATTCGTAATAGAGAGAACCAGGGGACGACCGAAGTATTCCATATGACAGACAACAAAAAAGAATGGAGGTTTCAGGTATGGAAAACGAGTCTAAGCAGCTCGGCTGCGAGGTAATTGTCGTCACTTCAGGGAAGGGCGGAGTGGGAAAGACCACCACTTCCGCAAATGTTGGAACAGGTCTTGCAAAGCTTGGGAAAAAGGTTTGTCTGATCGACACGGATATCGGACTGCGCAATCTGGATGTGGTCATGGGTCTGGAGAATCGGATTGTCTACAATCTGGTGGATGTGGTAGAGGGAAACTGCCGCGTCAAGCAGGCTCTGATCCGGGACAAGCGCTATCAGGGGCTCTATCTGATGCCCTCGGCTCAGACGAGGGACAAGAGCGCGGTGTCGCCGGGGCAGATGGTGAAGGTGATTGAGCATTTGAAGGAGCAGTTCGACTACATTATTCTGGACTGTCCTGCGGGGATTGAGCAGGGCTTTCAGAACGCCATCGCAGGCGCTGACAGAGCGCTGATCGTGACTACGTCGGAGGTCTCCGCCATCCGCGATGCAGACAGGATCGTGGGGCTTTTGGAGGCCAACGGTTTCAAGCAGATGGATCTGATCATCAACAGACTGCGCATGGATATGGTCAGGCGCGGGGATATGATGTCCGCCACGGATGTGGTGGATATTCTGGCGGTTCCGCTCATTGGGATTGTGCCGGACGACGAGAACGTCGTCATTTCCACCAATCAGGGAGAGCCCCTTGTGGGGAGCGATTCTCCGGCGGGAATCGCCTACGCCAATATCGTACAGCGGGTTCTGGGGCGCGAGGTGCCCTTTGTCAATCTGGAGAGGGGCATTTCATTCTGGACTAAAGTAACCGGTATTTTCCATAAAGCATAAGGGGGGAGTTTGTATGTTACAGTTCTTTCGTAAAAAGAGCTCCTGCCAGGTTGCCAAGGACAGGCTGAAAATCCTGTTGATTTCCGACAGGGTCAACTGTTCGCCCGAGGTTATGGAGCTGATCAAGGCGGATATCACCAAGGTGATATCAAAGTACATGAAGATAGATACAGGGAATATGGATATTCAGATACAGGCGAGGGGCAGTAAATCGGGCAGGGGAAAGACGCCGGTGCTCTACGCCAACATTCCCATACTGGATTTACACACCAAATGAGGACAATATGTTCAAAAATTATAAATTGCGCGACTATGATTTTAAGTTAATATTAATGGTGCTTGCTCTGGCTGCCATCGGCGTTGTGGCCATTGGCAGCGCGGAGGAGTCCCTGCAGTCGAGACAGTTTTTCGGGGTGGTGGCGGGAGCGGTTCTGATGCTTATTCTCTCATTCATCAATTATAATAATCTTCTCAGACTGTACTGGCTGATGTATGTGGGAAATCTGACGCTTCTGGTGCTGGTCATGGTGGTCGGGGAGGTACACAAGGGCGCCCAGCGCTGGGTGCAGATTGGCTCCATCACGTTCCAGCCCTCGGAAACCGCGAAAATTTTGTTGATTTTATTCTTTGCACAGTTTATTATGAAATATAAGGAGAAATTGAACACGCTGAAAATGCTTCTCGCCTGTGTCGTTCTGGTGGGGATTCCATGGGTGTTGATCGAGGAGCAGCCGGATTTGTCCACAAGTATCATGGTGCTTGTGCTGTTCTGTGTGATTCTGTTCGCAGGAGGGATCAGCTGGAAATATATCATAGGAGCGCTGGCGGTCGGGATTCCCGCATTGATCGTGGTGGTGGCCATCGCCGTGCAGCCTGACCAGAATATACTAAAACCGCACCAGCAGAACAGGATCCTCGCGTTTATCAATCCGGAGGAGTACGCGACGGCGGAGGCCTATCAGCAGCTCAATTCCGTTATGGCCATTGGCTCCGGGCAGCTGGACGGTAAGGGCTATAAAAATAACGAAATCACATCCGTGAAAAACGGGGATTTTATATCAGAGACAGAGACGGATTTTATCTTTGCCATAATCGGCGAGGAGTTCGGCTTTAAGGGAAGTGTCGTGGTCATCGTATTGATGATGGGGGTGGCGCTGGAATGCATCTCCATAGCCCGAAGGGCGAAGGACGTAGCCGGCAGGATCATCGCAGCCGGCATGGGAGGATTGATTGCATTTCAGAGCTTTTTCAATATCGGTGTCGCCACATTTATCTTGCCGAACACGGGACTGCCGCTTCCGTTTGTGAGTTATGGGCTCACATCGCTGATGAGCTGTTTTATCGGGATGGGATTTGTCTTAAACGTGCGGCTTCAGGCCGGGCGCGGTGTCAGTCAGACTGGCTAAAAAAGGTATTGAGAGGGTATAACTTATGAATATTGCATTGATTGCGCATGATGCGAAAAAGAAATTGATGCAGAATTTCTGTATCGCCTACCGGGGGATTTTGAGCAAAAACGAGCTCTACGCCACCGGCACGACGGGGAGGCTCATTGAGGAAGTCACCAATCTTACCATACACAAATATCTGGCAGGGCATCTCGGGGGAGAACAGCAGGTGAGTGCCCAGATAGAGCACAATCAGATCGATCTGGTAATCTTTCTGAGAGATCCGTTAAATCCAAAGACTCACGAGCCGGATGTGAACAATGTGTTCCGGCTTTGCGATATGTATAATATTCCGCTGGCAACCAATCTTGCCAGCGCCGAACTGTTGATAAAGTCTCTTGACAGAGGAGATTTGGAGTGGCGTGAGATATATAAATAAGATAAATAATGCTAATAAAATAAAAAACAGGGCGCGCACGGTGTTTCTGGCTGCACTTCTTGCGGCGGCTTCCGTGCTTTCCGGCTGCGGAAATCTCAAATACGAGATGACATATCAATCGGCGGCCAAGGTGAGCAGCTTTAACGTCACGGTGGGACAGACCAATGACTCCGCCAAGCCATTTGCCAGTGATCTGTGCGTGGTGACAGGGGATATCATGGACAGCGATACCGTGGACATCTCCAAGGCTAAGGCGGCAGTGCTCTTTGATTTGAACAACAGGGAGGTGCTGTACTCTCAAAATCCTCATGAGAGCCTTTATCCGGCAAGTCTCACCAAGGTGATGACTGCGCTGGTGGCGCTTAAAAACGGCTCTCCGGATCAGATGCTGACGGCGACCAACGCGGTAAAGATTACCGAGCCCGGCGCGCAGCTGTGCGGGCTGAAGGCCGGGGACACCATGACGCTGAATCAGGCGCTGCACATTCTGTTGATGTACTCCGCCAATGATGTGGCGAATCTGATTGCCGAGAATATTGGCGGCAGTGTGGAGCATTTTGTGGAGATGATGAACGAGGAGGCCAAAAGCCTTGGCGCCACGAACACCAATTTTACCAATGCCCACGGTCTCCCGGACGAGAATCATCGCACGACCTGCTATGATCTGTATCTGATCTTTAATGAGGCGGTGAAATACGAGACCTTCAGTGAGATCATTCAGACCACCAGCTATCAGACGACCTACTACGATGCAAATGGCAGGGCGAAAGAAGTGTCCTATTCCAGCACGAACCGTTTTCTGAAGGGGGATATTCAGGCGCCCTCCAATGTCAATGTCATCGGCGGGAAGACCGGCACCACCAGCGCGGCAGGGCATTGCCTGATACTCATGTCCCGCGATACAGGGGGCTCTCCCTATATTTCCATAATCTTAGGGGCGGAGACAAATGACGATCTGTATATGCAAATGACAGATTTACTGGATGAAATCAATAAATAGTAGTTGTTTTTTGCCATGGAATACACTATAATAGAGCTATATTGAATATGATTTACCGATTAATATACAACAGGAGGGCTACCAATGGTTCAGTTAATTGTAGGCAAGAAGGGAAAGGGCAAGACAAAACAGTTATTGGATAAGGTGAACGGAGAGGTAAAGAGTATCTCCGGCAGTATCGTGTATCTGGATAAGAGCACCAAGCATATGTATGAACTGAACAACAAGGTTCGTCTGATTGATGTATCACAGTATATGATTGAGAACAGCAGCGAGTTTGTCGGCTTTGTCTGCGGTATTCTGTCACAGGATCACGACCTGCAGCAGATGTATTTTGACAGCTTTTTAAAGATTGCAGCCCTGAAGGATGAGGAGCTCTGCGCGGTTATCGACAAGCTCTCCAAGGTGAGCCAGTCGTTTAATGTGGACTTTATCCTCAGCGTTTCTCTGGATGAGACGGAGCTGCCTGAGAGCCTCAAGAGCATGGTGATTGTTTCTCTGTAAGACGATCGCATGTATCAAAACTAAAAAGTGATCAAAATAAGCCTCGGAAGCCCCGGGGCTTTTCGATGAATTAAGAGTATTTTTGGAGGAACGGGAATTGGCGTCTGGAAACGGATCGGGACACAGAAAAAGGACAGGCAGACAAAATAATAAAACCGGTAAGAATAATAAAAGCAATATCAGGAAATACAGAAAACCTTTGAATCTCAATATCGGAATGTTGATTTTTGCGGTTATTTTTGTGTATGTTGTCGTGTGCGTGATTCTCTATTTCCAGACAGGGCATATTGTGAGATATGAGGTCAAGAAGGGCTCCCTCGCGACCAACAATATCTATCGAGGCGTGGTGCTCCGGGATGAGACGGTGGTGAACACGACATCGGCAGGGTATGTGAATTATTATGCCAATGAGGGGGAGCGCGTGGCGGCCAACGATCTGGTCTATATTGTGGATGAGACCGGGCGGCTGAGCGAGGAGCTGGAAAATGCCGGCATGGGGGAAAATGCTCTGAGCGACAAGGAGCTTTTGGAGTTTCGGAGCGAGCTTGTAAACTTTTCCCACGGCTTTGACGGCCATGAGTTTTCCAGTGTGTATGATTTTAAAACTTCATTGAAGAGTACCGTGCAAAAGCTTGCAAACGACAATATGCTGGAGAGCGTGAACCGTCTCGGCTCAGGCTCCGGCGTAGCAAATATCATATCCCGCTGTTATGCGCCACAGACCGGTATTGTGAGCTATTGGGTGGACGGCTATGAGGCTCTGACGGCAGCGGAGGTGACAGAGGAGGTCTTCGACAGGAAGACTTACGAGGAGCGCAAAAAGACGCTGTTTGGCAATGAGCTGCTTGCGGCGGGGGACGCCGCATATAAGCTTTCCACCGGGGAGAACTGGTCTGTGGTGATTCCCATGGAGGACGCGGAGCGCGGAGCGGAGCTGGAGGAGGAAGGCTATATCAAGGTGCGTTTCCTCAAGAATCAGTATGAGTCCTGGGGCGCCGCAAAGCTTTTGAACAATGGGGACGGAAAGCATTATCTGCAGCTCTCCTTCACAAATTCCATGATCACCTTTGTGAATGACCGGTTTCTGGAGGTTGAGCTTCTGCTCAACAATGATACGGGGTTGAAGATTCCCAATTCCGCCATCGTGGATAAGGAGTTTTATCTGATTCCGGAGGATTATGTATTTCCCGAGGGAAATTCGGGCAAGGGACAGGTACTCAGACAGTATGTGATGGAGAGCGGCGAGGTCTCAAGCCAGCTCTATGATATTTCTCTTTACAGCTATGACAGGGACACCGGGGAATATTATGTGGATGCCGGCATTCTGGGCGCGGGGGACACGCTGTTCAAGGAGAACGGACAGGAGACCTTTGTGGTGAGCCGGAGGGCGACTCTCAAGGGCGTATACAATGTCAATAACGGATATGCGGATTTCAGGCAGATCAATATCCTGTACCAGAACGATGAGTATGCCATTGTGAAGGCGAATACCCAGTATGGACTGAATGTGTATGATTATATCGCGCTGAATGCGGATTCCGTACACGATGACCAGTTTATCAACGACTGAGCGGTCTGGCGGGAGGAAATGGGAGAGACGATGGATTCAGAAGGTTTTATTCGTGAAAATATGCTCCAGGTACAAAAGAATATCGAACAGGCATGTGAGCGTTCCGGCCGGGATGCGTCCGGGGTTACGCTGATTGCCGTGAGCAAGACGAAGCCCATTGAGCTCCTCAGGGAAGCCTATGAGGCGGGGGCAAGGGATTTTGGCGAGAATAAGGTGCAGGAGCTTCTGGATAAGATCCCGCAGATGCCCGACGACGTCAGATGGCATATGATTGGACATCTGCAGCGCAATAAAGTAAAATATATCGTGGACAAGGTCTATATGATACACAGCGTGGATTCCCTGAGGCTGGCGGAGGAGATCAGCAGGGAGGCCGTAAAGCGCAATATCACGGTGAATATTCTGGTGGAAGTGAATGTGGCGCAGGAGGAAAGTAAGTTTGGAGCGGCTCCCGAGGAGGCGGAGAACCTGGTTCTGGAAGTCTCAAAATTACCCGGCATCTGTGTCAGAGGACTGATGACAATTGCGCCTTTTGTGGAGGATGCGGAGGAAAATCGCGTGTATTTTCAAAAGTTGACACAATTGTCTGTTGACATCATGAGCAAAAACACCGATAATAGAGGCATGGGCAATGTTCTGTCCATGGGGATGACAGGCGATTATATGGTTGCCGTGGAGGAAGGCGCCACCTGCGTCAGAGTGGGGACAGGCATCTTTGGAGAGCGGGACTATAAAAAGGAGAGTTGATAGATGGGTGTCATGGATAAGTTTCTGAACTATATGAAGTTGAACGATGAGGATGACGAATATTACGACGACGATTATCTGGACGACGATGACGAGGTTGCTGCGGAGCCTGCGCCCAGGAAGACGGCGCCCGCCAGAGCGGCAAAGGAGAATAATACCGACGCAGGATATGAGGAGCGGACTGCCAGAAAAGCCGTTCAGCCCAAGGTGACGCCAATCCGTCAGAACGTGACGCGCAAGATGCCGGGGAACGGCATGGAGGTGTGCGTGATCAAGCCCAGCACCGTGGAGGACGCGAGGGAGATCACGGAGACGCTTCTGGCAAACCGCACGGTGGTTTTGAATCTGGAGGGTCTGGATGTGGACATCGCCCAGCGGATCATTGACTTTACTTCCGGTTCCTGCTTTGCGATATCGGGCAATCTGCAGAAGATTTCGCATTACATATTCATTATCACACCGGCGAGCGTGGACATATCAGGAGATTTTCAGGATATCTTCGGTGGCTCCTTTGAGATGCCCCTAAACGGAGGTATATAAAAATTACGGGCTTCCCGGACAGGGAAGCCTTTTTAGGAGAAAATTATGGCACAGAGATTATCGGTTTTGTATCAGAAAAAGCCCTGCTATGACATTGTGTTTTCCCAGTCCTTTGAGGGGCTGTGGGAGGAGCTCAGGGCGCTTGGCGCGGACGGCAGGCGTCTTTGCATTGTCACGGATTCCCATGTGGATGCGCTGTACGGCGACGCAGTCCTGAAGCTTTTGGAGGGCAGCTGCCTCAAAGCCGTAAAATATGCTTTTCCCGCCGGGGAGGAGAACAAGACGTTGGACACCGTGAAGAATGTGTACACCTTTTTGATAGAGGAGGGCTTTGACAGGCGGGATATGCTGATTGCCCTGGGTGGCGGCGTGGTGGGAGACCTCACCGGCTATGTGGCTGCCACCTATCTGAGAGGCATTGATTTCGTCCAGCTCCCCACTACCTTATTGTCTCAGGTGGACAGCTCCATCGGCGGCAAGACGGGGGTGGATTTTGACGGTTATAAGAACATGGTGGGGGCGTTCAAGATGCCCCGGCTGGTCTATATGAATCTTTCTGTGCTGGGCACGCTTGAGGACAAACAGTTCTTTTCGGGCTTCGCGGAGGTCATGAAGTCTGCGCTGATCAAGGACGCCGCCTTTTATGAGTGGCTCATTGAGAACATGTATGAGATATGTGAAAAAGACGCGGCGGTACTGGAGGAGATGGTGCTGCGCTGCTGCGGCATCAAGAAGCTGGTGGTGGAGAAAGACCCCACCGAGCAGGGAGACCGGGCGCTCTTAAATCTGGGGCATACCATCGGTCATGCCATCGAGAAGGCAAAGAAGTTTGAGCTTTATCACGGGGAATGCGTTGCGCTGGGAACCGTTGCCGCCGCCTATATTTCCTGGAAGAAGGAGTTGCTTTCCATGGAAGAGTATTATGAGATACGCGATATGTTCGTGCCCTTTAATCTGCCGATTTCCGTGGATGATATCGACCCGGAGGAGATTTTGCGTCTCACGAAATCCGACAAGAAGATGAGCGGGGGGAAAATTCGTTTTATTCTTCTCAAAAAAATTGGAAAAGCATTTATTGACACAACTGTCACCGACGAGGAAATTCTGGCGGCAATAAAGGAAATTCATTTCAGCGACGAGGATGCACATGCGTAGAGAGAGAAACAGAGACAATAAAAAGGTGAACAGGGGACTGATGCTTTTCATCGATGCGCTGATCATAGCGCTGCTCCTCGGCCTTGACCAGTATACCAAATATCTTGCCACCGCGATGCTCAAGGGGAATGCTCCATGGGTGCTGATTGACGGGGTGCTGGAGCTCCAATATCTGGAAAACCGCGGCTCCGCCTTCGGTATGCTGCAGAATCAGAAATTTTTCATCTTGTTTGTGGGAATCATCTTTTTGATGGTAATCCTGTTTTTTTTATTCAGACTGCCGGGGAAGAGAAAATTTGTCAAGGTGCATCTGCTGCTCTCCGTGGTCATTGCGGGGGGAGTGGGCAATATGATAGACCGCTTCCGCTTTGATTATGTGGTGGATTTTATTTCCTTCGTCCTGATCAATTATCCGATCTTTAACGTGGCCGATATTTATATCGTGGTGGCGACCATCGGGCTTTTTATCCTGTTTATGTTTGTGTTCCGGGAGCAGGATTTGGAGTTTTTGAGCTTTAAGCAGAACCGGTATCGGGAAATGAAATAAAAATAAGTATATCTGGGAGAGAAAAAGCACATGGATGAATTTGTGTTTCTTATCACGGAGGATATGGAGGATGAGCGTATTGACCGTTGCGTCAGTATGCTCATTGATTCTTTATCCCGATCGTTTATCCAGAAAATGATAAAGGAAGGGCATGTCCGCGTGGGCGGCGATCCTGTGAAGAGCAGCTACCGGGTAAAGGACGGGGATGAGGTGCGTTTTTGTCTGCCGGAGGCTGTGGAGCCCCATATTGACCCGGAGGATATCCCGCTGGACATTCTCTATGAGGATGAGGATGTGATCGTGGTAAACAAGCCAAAGGGCATGGTGGTACACCCTGCCGCCGGGCATTACAGCGGGACATTGGTGAACGCGCTGCTGTATCACTGCGGGCATGAGCTCTCGGGGATCAATGGCGTCATGCGGCCGGGGATTGTCCACCGGATCGACAGGGACACCACCGGCTCCATACTGGCCTGCAAGAACGACCTCGCCCACAATTGTCTGGCCGCGCAGTTGAAGGAACACAGCGTCAACAGACGCTATCACGCCATCTGTTACGGCGTGCTCCCGGAGGATGAGGGGACGATAGACAAGCCCATCGGCAGACATCCCACCGAGCGCAAAAAAATGGCGGTCAATGAAAAGTGCGGGAAGAGGGCTGTGACTCACTACCGGGTGCTGCGGCGCTTTAAAAAATATACTTACATCGAGTGCGTGCTGGAGACGGGACGCACCCACCAGATCCGCGTCCATATGGCGTCTGTCGGACATCCGCTCTTAGGAGATGCCGTCTACGCCGGGGGCAGGAAATCACCCTACAGACTGGAGGGTCAGACGCTTCACGCCAAAATACTGGGATTCCGGCATCCGCGAACGGGAGAATATCTGGAGACGGACGCGCCGCTGCCGGAGTACTTTCGGCATTTGCTGGATATTTTAGAGCAGGAGATGTGATGAAGGATTGTGTGGCGGGGTGCCTCAACGTGTCGGAGGGAGGAGAACGGGAACCTTACGGGAATCGCTCCGCAATATTTCAGACTGTGGGGAATGAAGGAAGCTACGCGTGCTGTATTTAGCTGGAAGCGAGGCGGGAGGGCGGGGATTGTTTTGCGGGCATTTGGTTTTGAACGGTGTGTTTTCTTATAGTGCGTGCCGAAGACAAGGGTGAAATGCGCATGGATGCGCATTTCAGGCTCTACGGTGCATGGATGCACCTTAGAGCCGACCCGTAAATTGCAGGATACTACACGCACTATTAGAAAACACCCGTCCGAAACCAGCCGCAAAACAATCCCCGCCCTCCCGCCGACCCTGCTGAAACAGAATGAAAAAAATATTGTCTTGGCATGAAAAATAACGTATAATAAAAGTGGAATAATCTTGGATAGGAGGTGCTTTTATGAATACGGTAATTACGATTGGCCGTCAGTTTGGCTCTGCCGGCCGCGAGATTGGCGAGAAGGTTGCGGAATATTTTGGTATTAAATGTTACGACAAGGAGCTGCTTTCCCGGGCGGCAAAGGAGAGTGGTTTCTGCGAGGAGATGATCCAGAATCACGATGAGCGTCCCACAAATTCCTTTTTGTATAATCTGGTGATGGATACCTACTCCTTCGGTTACAATGCGTCTTCCTTTGTGGATATGCCTATCAGTCATAAGGTTTTTCTGGCGCAGTTCGACACGATCAAGAAGATTGCTGAGGAGGGTCCCTGCATTATTGTCGGCCGCTGCGCGGACTATGCGCTTGCAGATTACAAAAACTGTATTCATCTCTTTATCTATGCGGACGAGGAGACCAAGACGAAGCGCATCATGGAGAAATACAGTCTTCCCGAGAACAAGGCGCGGGATATGATCATCAAGAAGGATAAGCAGCGTCAGAGCTATTACAATTATTACTCCTCCAAGAAGTGGGGGCGCGCAGACAGTTATGATCTGTGCGTAAACAGCAGTGTGCTGGGCGTGGAGGGAACGGTAAGGCTGATCGTCCAGTATGTGGAGGATTTTGAGAAAAAGGGCGCAAATTAATTGGGGGATTCTGCACATGGCACATTTTAAAACGGGCGTTGCCACAATCGACAGAAATTTACGGATAGTCAGGGCAGATCAGGACTTTTTCCAGTTTATCGGCTGGGAGAATCCCCTGTTTCTGGAACAGAGTGTTTTCCGGGAGGACTTCGCAAAGCTGAAGGCCTCCCTGGAGGCAGTTTTTGTCACAGGTGAGCGCGTGGTAGAGACTTATCGCGTTCTGCGTCCGGACAACAGTCTGCACTGGGTGGCTGCGGATATAACAAGGAATGAGCCGGAGGAACAGAGGGCGTTACTCTGCCTGAATATACAGTCCATTGATATGCTGGAGCAGGAGCTGGGCGAAATGAGCGATGAAGTGCGCCAGCTTGACGCCTACTTGGATATCATGGATGAAATTTTCTTTCGATACAGTGTGGCGGAGGACAGCTTCTGCCTGTTTCGGAGCGGCGGGGGACAGCGGGTGCGTCTGTTTCGCGGCAGTCTCGACGCGTGGGAGAAGTCGTTTCTTGAAAGCCGTGCGTTTACGGAGAAGTATCTGGAGATATTCCAGCGTTTTTGCGCGGATGTGCGTCAGGGAGCCCGCAGCTTTTCCCATGAGATCATGATGCCCAATCTGGCGCACGGCAATGGGAAGGAATTGTATTTATTAAAGGGAAAGACCCTTTCGGACGTCGCCGGACAGACGCTGGTATTGGGCTGTGTCTATACTCTGGCGAAGAATTCTCATCAAAGAAAATCCCGCCCCGGCACGGATGCGGTAAGGGATGAGATGACCGGCCTTTTGAGCAAGAAGACAATCGCGGACTACATACAAAATTTTATTGCGGCAAAATCCGGAGGAACCGGTTACCTCTGCGTGCTGGATGTGGATAATTTCAAGAGCGTGAATGACAATTACGGGCATCTTTTCGGTGATGAGGTACTCATGACGGTGGCGGATATCCTGAAGGATGCGGTGGGAGACCGCGGCGTCGTGGGGCGGATTGGCGGTGACGAGATGCTGATTTTTCTGGAGGATATTGTTGACAGAGTCGATTTGAAAAGTATTCTCAGAACAATCCGCACCAGTGTGGAATGGGCATATAAGGGCACCCGGGATGATCTGCACTTAAGCTGCTCCATCGGGGCGGCAGCATGGCCTGCGGATGCGGATAATTATAACGAGCTTTTTAAGATTGCGGACAAAATGCTCTATCAGGCGAAGGCGGGAGGCAAGAATCGATACATCATCTACACAGCCGACATTCATCAGGGGCTTCTTACCGGGGATGGAGCAGGGGCTGCGCCTTACGTGAGACGGCAGAACCTGATCATTAACAAAGAGCAGCTTTTGCTGGAGCTCACAGAAAAGTTCCTGCATCGCGGAATGTGGGGAGCACAGTTTGCGCTGGAGCAGACGGGGCTTGCTTTTAATCTTGCTGAGGCGGATGTGTTTTATGACGAGCCGGTATACACTGCCATGCATTGGAGGTCGGATGGGAAACCGCTGGAGAAGGGACAGCTTGACTATGCGGACAGCGCGAAGTTCCGTCAGCTGTTTAATGAGAATAATCTGGCAGTGATCAATCACACGGCGGATTTGGAATTTGCGTGTCCGGAGGCGTATGCGGGTCTGAGCGCGCAGCATGTGACGTCGGCTCTGATTTATCGCATGAGCGGCAAGGTTTTGGGGTATGTGGTCTTTTTTAAGGAGGAGTCCTCATTCAGAATGTGGACGGAGTCCGACAAGATGTATTTGAACCTGATTGGGAAAATGATAGAACTGGTGATTGGGGGGAGATAGGAGAAAAATGGCAAAATCATATACCGGTACGGCTACAATTGACAGAAGGCTGCAGATTGTCAGGGCGGATAAACAGTTTTATGAATATATTGGCTTTGAGAATTATGCCTCTCTTGCAGGGAACGTGCATCCGAAGGATCTGGAGTATTTTAAGGAGACCGTGGCTGAGCTGCCCGAGGGAGAAAATCTGGTGCAGGTCGTCCGCATGACGGCGTTTGATGAGCAGTATCATTATGTGCTCGCAGAGCTTGAAGCGCTCTCCCTGGAGGGTACGAAGGACTCTTATGTCGAGATCAAAATTCAGGATATCGCCGATATGGAGGATAAGCTCAGCAGCATCTGCGATGAAAACTGTGTGTATAATGAATTCCTTGATATGTGGGGAGAGTATCTCTTTTTATGCGATATCAACAGGGATTCCTTTCAGGTATTCAACGGAGGCAACAGCAACCGGGTCTTTTCCTTTCGGGGGACGATAGCGGGTTTTGAAAAGTCGCTGTTAGGGAAGGGGCTGGTAGACCCGGAATATCTGGCTGCCTTTCAGGAAATGTGTCAGGATATCGCAAAGGGGACGAAGCGCTTTGAGTACAGGCTGCGGATTTTTGATAAGCAGGTAGACCCGGAGAGAGATATCCATATCGTAAAGGGAAAGACCATTCTGAACTCCCAGAAGGAGCCCATTGTGCTGGGCTGTATTCTCCGCAGGAGCAATACGGACGGGAAGGTGAACGATTATACCCAGAATGATTATGACATAGATGTCACAACAGGACTTCTCACGAAACGGGCGATTGTGGAGTACACGGAAAATCTCCTGCGGCACAAACCGAAGTATAATGTGAATTTATGTGTGATAGATTTGGATAATTTCAAGCAGGTCAACGATACTCTGGGACATTTGTTTGGCGATGAGGTGCTTGCCACGGTGGCGGATATTATCAAGGAGGCGGTGGCAGGGAAGGGACTTGCCGGCAGGATTGGCGGCGATGAAATGTTTGTGGTGCTCGAGGGCATCAACAATCTTGCTGATTTGCGGGGAGTCCTTCGCAGCATCCGAAGCAATGTGGAATGGGCCTACAAAGACCGCACAGAGGTACCCACCATAACCTGTTCCATCGGCGTCTCGACCTATCCGGATGACGCGGTGGTCTATGACGATTTATTCAAGATTGCGGATAAAATGCTTTACCGGGCAAAGCAGAAGGGCAAAAACCGCTATATTGTCTATGCGGCGGACGTTCACGGCGATGTGCTCTCCGAGCAGGAGACTGTCAGTGTGCAGAGCAACGCCCTGCAGCGTCAGGACAAGGAAGATCTGGTGTTGAAGATGCTGGAGTATGTGGCAAGGCAGGCCAATCGTCCGTTTGATATGCTGCTGCGGGATGTGGGCACTACCTTTGGGCTGGACGAAGTTCATCTCTTTTATGGAGATACCAGAAAACGGCTGCTGGAGAGCTACTGGAATGTGGACGGCGGGGAAATGCCGAAGGACTCCTTTGCGGATTATGTGCATGAGCCCAATTTCGTCCA
>N._stephensi_711_cecum__coassemble_25_pt1 | contig 50713 bp, 51 predicted proteins | sample N__stephensi_711_cecum__metabat2_high_PE_008 | metagenome-assembled genome bin N | reverse complement strand
ACAATCTGATAGGCTTTTGACTTTGACACACGCAGTTCCGCTGCCACTTCCTCCACCGTCATAAATGATTTTTCTGTCATTCAGATACCCTCTCCTTTCATTTTTCTTAACTATTTTTGTTTAGGTTATGTTGATATGATACTAAATAAATTCCGTTAAGTCAAGTGGCTTTCAGAAAAATATTAACTTTTTTTATTTAAGTTATTCTTGCTATTTCTATTACACCATGTTATACTGACTTCAACAGATTTGTTTAAGTCAACTCATGCACCACTATAACAAATAACGGAGGTTTTACTATGGCAATCGGCAAACGTATCCGCTTTTTCCGCAACCGAAAAGGCATGACACAGAAACAGCTAGGCGAAATCCTCGGTTTTCTCGGAAAAACCTCTGATGTGCGTATGGCACAGTACGAATCAGAAGCAAGAACACCGAAGCACGACCTTGTAAAAGAAATGGCGCATATTTTTGATATAAGCGCCCACGCCCTCACTGTGCCGGACATTGACACCTATATCGGGCTTATGCACACACTCTTTGCGTTAGAAGATATGTACGGACTGAAAATCGGGGAGATTGACGGGGAAATCTGCCTGCGCCTTGACAAGTCGGACTATTCCACTTATACGTCCATGTTCGATATGTTTCACGCATGGCAGGAACAAGCCGCCAAGTTGGAACAGGGCGAGATTACCAAAGAGGAATACGACCAGTGGCGGTACAAGTACCCGGAACTGGACACCTCGAAGCATTGGGCGAAAGTCCCCTCACAGGCGGTCAGTGATATGCTCACAGAAGAATTAAAGAAAATCGAAAAAGAAGAAAAGAAAACAACTAAAAAGAAAAAGCAGAAATGAGCATAAAAAAACCTTGCCGATATTCAGTTTTCATATCTGAAAATCAGCAAGGTTTTTCTTATGCCATTTGATGTAATTATTCAGCGAGTGATACCTGAAATGTTGCCAAATCGTTGCCAGCGCTTAAACAAATTTGCTTGCAACTCGCATAAACACTAGGTTCTTAAAGTCTATTTCATCACTCAAACTCCATACCGACAGTACCGTATATTAAGAGAATACAACGAATTTACGGCAATTTCAAGAGGTATAAAGCAATATAAACAAATATTAGAAACTGAAAAAATGCAATTTTAATGCAATGAATGCAATCCGTTCTCATTGTCAAAACACAATATCCAACAGGCACCCCTTTTGTGGGTGTCTGTTTTTATCGAAGGAGGACACTATCTTGGATTATCAATTAGAAGTAAAACAAATCGTGGACTACCCACGGTGCCGCATTTACCGTGAGTTCCTCCGCAGCCTTATGGAAGATAGGGACATCCGTACAAACGGAAGTTCCTATCTTTTTTATTACATGACACTCTGCTCCTATGCCAACTTTCGCTCCTCTTACCGCCGAATAGAAGGCATCTCCTATCTGGTCGGTCCGGGTGAGTGGATCTGCAAAACCTCAGAACTGGCAGAATGGTTCCGCACACGGTTTCAGCATCAGGCGCTGTCCATTCTGGATTTTCTGCAAAAGCAGAACTACATCACTTATACCCAGCTCGGTAGAAACAATCTGGTCAAATTCAGTATCATTGGCTGGAAACAGCACAATACAGCCCTTGACTACAATTACCCATGTCTGAAGGATGTGGGCTTTTTCTTTTTCCCGGTTGCTGCCGTCCATGAGCTGATCAGCATGGGGAAATGCTCGGAGATGGACATTGTGCTGGACTTATGGATACATGCCATCTACAACGACGGGCAGGTGCAAGGTTCAGAGTTGGGACCGGTGGTATATTTCCGTAACTGCACCGGAAACCCGCTGATAAGTTTCAGTGACCTTGCCCTGCGCTGGGGCATCTCAAAATCAACAGTATGCCGCATCTTAAATAAATTGCAGGACAAAGATTATCTTTCGCTAGTATCGTTCACCGGCAGGCATGGCAGCATCATCTACCTGTGCAGCTACCTGTCTACCATGTTCAATATCAGCGACGTAATGATTGACAAGGAGGAGATTTCCATGGCATTTCAAATTCCAGTACACATTCCGGAGGATTCATCCCCCACCGAAGCAGAACCGATTCGGGATGAGCAGATTACCATTATGGAGACGGACAGCAACGTTTCAAGCCAAGATGTTTGCGTTTCAAAACCGCACATGAAAAAAGTCATCCAAAAAGTGGCGCAACTCCTTGCAGCACAAGGAGTTGCGTGCTGCGAATGCCCCCGAACCCAGTATAAGTTATATCCTTTATCCGACTGCAAGGAAACTATAGTTAAGTATTCCTTACAGATCACCTGCCCGGATGGGAAGATGCCCTACCGGTTTGAACTGACACTTTCCCCTGTCAGCCCACCGGAAGGCAGCCCTACCCACATATCCGCTGACCAAACCAACACAAAAAATGAAGAAAGAAGGTAAAACATCATGCCGAACACAAGACCAAACAAAAATATTCCCTCAGAGCAGGAAAATCCTCTGTTCCACGACACATGGAAACTGCTTAAGAACTACCGGGATGCCGTCTGGAACCTTGAGCTTGCCGTCCAGCAGGTACGCAGCACCTTTGAGATCGAGTACGGAAGCAGTATTGAGGAATTTCTGGACTCTATCTACCTTGCCGGGGCAGACATAGGCGGCTCAAAGCTGGAGGATTATGCAAAGAGCATTGAACGTAGCAACAAGATGCTGACACTCTTAAACTCCGCAGTGGACATCCTGCGAAGTAAGCATAAGCATGGGGAACAGTATTACTGGATACTCTATTACAGCTACCTCTCTCCCCAACAGCTCCAGAACACGGATGAGATCATTGACAGCCTTCGCCCACATATAGCAAATATCTCCCCACGGACATACTACAGGAAACGACCGGAGGCTGTTCAGGCACTCAGTTCTATCCTGTGGGGGTACACCTCAAAGGACTGTCTGGAAATGTTAGATAAATTTTTTCCCAAAGATGAGCAATAGACAATCCATAAACAGGCACTCATAAATATACAAAAGCTAAAATGAGTGCCTGTTATAAATGCTTTGAATAGTTCAAAAATAATTTCATAAGCAATACTCAATCATTAAGTGGAATGCTACTAATCAGCTTACGCAGTTCTCTCCGAATCGATTCCTCAACTAAATAGTTTTCCATCATTCCATCTCCCGGCTTTTTCTCCATAGTAAGCAAAAAAGCCATAGCATTCATTTGGTCATCTTCTGAAAGTGTTTTGAAATTATTCGTTAATACAAATGACCGAATATGCTGATAAGCTTCATCTACATCAATAAATTCTTCAATGTTCTTTAGATTTACTTGCCACGTTTTTGATGTTATTCGCCCTGATACTTTTCCATGTGAAGTGCAATAATTTAAAACCCTAATAAGGGATATTTCATCCTTAATAATTGATTTCTTTTTACTTGTAGCAGTTTCAGGATCAATTTGATCTAAGATCCATAAAAAGTTTAACCCGTTATACTGTTCCAATGCCGATCCGGACTCTAATGATTCTACTGCACGCTTTTTGAATATCTTCTCTAGGTCAAAAACCTTATCTAATGCAATTATTGGTTCATCCTTAATTGTTGCATCGTCATGAAATCTTCCATGCTGTGTTTCTAAATCATCTAATAATAACGCTAAAGTAGCTGGTTGCACTTCCCTATCTTCAAAAATATCCTTGAGAGAAGAATAGCGTTCTGTTTCATTCATTGATTTTAATAATGGATCAACACAAAACAAGAGTCTCCACTCAAACGGAATTGAAAAAAAGTTCCTTTCTTCTACCTTAAAAAATCCAAAACATCGAACGAGCTGTTTTAATATAAGAGAGGCACGTTCCGGAGTAATTTTGGCAGAACCGTTTTTATTTGCATATGCTTCAATTTCTTCAAGAAAACGAACAATTTTTCCCTCCTGATATATATGCTCAATCCCATTACTAAATTCTATCTCATTTGCTTCATAAATCAGTCTTCTTATATTATTTGTAGGTATAGCCTCATTTTCCAATGATAGCGAAAAATATCTATCAAAACATGCCGACACAGCAATGTTATTATTTATTAAAAAATCTCTATGAACATAGTTTCTACCCATACTATAACCAATACCTACCGTACTTCCTGTTTTAGGAAACAATATACCAAGTATTCTTTTTGCCGATTCTAAATTTACTGCTGTTTCCCCTTCCGCGACAAGCGTATTGATAGCCTTTTGTACCTTTTCCTCCTCAGCCTTTTGACTCTCATATGAATAACTACTGATTGCACCACACAGTATGTCCTTCAAATTGGGAAGTTTTGAATAAATTACTGGTTCAAATACTTGTAAACAAGTAACCCCAAGCAAATCAACAAGATCAGTTTCATTTTTTAATAGTTCGTATTTTAAGGAAAAAACATTTGTATAACGTATAACATCGCGAATCGATTTAACATATCCCTTGAGACCAAACTGAAATAGTTCCGCCCATGTCGCCTTGTCCAATCTATCTTCTGAAATATTACCAATAATAGTATTTAGCTTTGAAAAAAGTGCAGCATGAATACTTTCCATACTAGGCGCAGGTATTTCAAATGGAACCTGTATAACTTTCTCCAAATACTCTTTTCCATCACCATGTTGTACCTTCCCAAGTGCTTTTATAACAACATTGTAATCAAATGCAAGCAGATAAATAGTTTTCGGAAAATCTGCTAATGCTTTAACCAACTGAAATACCGCAATAATTTCATCCTCGGAAAGCCTATCAATGTCATCAATTGACACAATAATTTTCAAATTTTCCTCGGTCATCTTTTCAATAATCTTGTTTTTAATGTCCTGCAAATCATTAACAGGTTGCTCCGTCTGTTTTTTTGCACGTTTAGTCAATATTTTGCCTGCAATAGCAACAAAAGTACCCGCAACCGGAATAAGACTGGCAGCATCAAAAATATCCGCATATTGGTCAATCAATTCCCATGCCTGAGTTGCAGTTGGCTTTTTTAGTTTTATTGCTGCGGCCATTTGTTTAAAAAACTGTGTTGTTAATTGCTTAGAATCGGAACATAGCCAAGGATTAAAACGAAGAATAACTGTGTTGTCATCTGATTGCTCTATAATTTTAAGCACCATATTTAACAAAGAAGTTTTTCCACTTCCCCATTCTCCATATAATCCGATAGAAAAAGAAGAACAAAGAGAATACTGCTGCAACACTTGAGCAAGGCTTTGCGCAAATGATCCTCTGTTTAATACATCTTCTTCAATCCTTGTAATTGGTAAATCTGGACTAATCATTTTATTTCCCTCAATTCATATATACTAAATTTAATCATTCCGCAATTTATATTAACTTTTATGAAAGAATCAGCTTGAACTCAATACCAAATAATTTGAGCTTATTTTTACATTATTCGCTTTTTCATATTATATCGTTCTTACGCATGTACTTCAACAAATATTTCTAATCATTTACCATATAATTTCCATTGGCACCAAATTGGCGCACAAATTACGCAAACTGGCACGGGATTGCGATTTACAGGGTAAAATGCCCATGCTATAATGGTCATGCTCAAAGTTGTGCCCACAACCTTATATCCATTCCATTTTTCAGGCATCTGCATATCCGCAGGTGCTATTTTTATGCAGTCCGTGCATCATGCTTCTGCATGGCACCCCCGCAAGACGGGGCTTTAAGAACCGGCAGTCTTTTACGGATTGCCGGTTTTTCCAACCATATTAACTTTCATAGGAGGTAATTCATTGAAAAAAGAAAACAGTAATCCCAACGGGAACACGGTTCCCACAAAAAAGAATTTCCGTATCCCCTACCAGAACATCATCATAGGAGTGGCAGCCTTTGCCTACTTTTTCGTCCTGCAGTCCAATCAGGCGTATGCAACGGATATGTGGACAAAAGCAGAATCCATTATGAAGGATGTTTACGGTAAGATACTGGGCATCTCCACCATTGCCGCCATCGTGACCGCATCCGTCGCCCTGCTCCTTATGAACTTTTCCAAGTCCGGCAGGACCGTGGACGAGTCCCGCGCATGGCTCAAGCGTATTGCGATCTCTTGGGTGATCTTAAACGGGCTTGGTTTCATCCTCGCCTATGTGACGCCTTTCTTCTCAGACGGACAATGGAATGGCTGACGGGAAGGAGGATAAGCCATGGGTATACTTGACGGCATCGTGGAATGGATCGCAAAACAGGTAATGAACGGGCTTGACCTGATCTCCACCTCGGTACTGGGCGCCTTGGGCTGTGACATGGGAACTTTCCTGCGGTATTTTCCCGCTGCGGAAACCATGTATAAAATATTCGTTGGCACTGCGATAGGACTTGTTCTCCTGAACTGGGTATGGCAGCTTTTTAAGAATTTCGGGCTGATCGCAGGCGTGGAAGCGGAAGATCCGTTTAAGCTGAGTATCCGCTCCGTCATCTTTATTGGTCTGATCTATTACTGTGACCAGATCACGGACATGGTGCTTACCATTGGTGGAACCCCCTATTCATGGATACTCTCCTCGGAACTGCCGCCCCTGAATTTTGCGGACTTTAATTCCGTCCTGCTGACCATCCTTGGTGTCTGCGCCAGCGGCTCTGTCACCCTGATTGCCCTGATCCTCCTGCTGATCCTTGCATGGAATTACATCAAGCTGCTGTTTGAGGCGGCAGAGCGCTACATCCTGCTGGGCGTGGTCGTATATACGGCTCCCATGGCATTTGCCACCGGCGCATCCCAGACCACTTCAAACATCTTCAAGTCGTGGTGCCGGATGTTCGGCGGACAGATATTCCTGCTGATGATGAACGCATGGTGCCTGCGCCTGTTCACATCCATGGTCGGCAGTTTCCTGTCCAACCCGTTATCACTCTAGGAGGTCCATATGAAAAACAGGAAAAGCAAACTTAATATTTTGATACTTACTGCCACACTGTTCCTTTCCCAGTCCATGACCGTCCTCGCCGTGACAGAAAGCGATGTGGAGGCAGTCGGGAAGGATACCGCCGCCGGGAACGTGTTCATCTGGTTTTTATGCGCCATTGCGTTTTTGAAGATCAGCCAGAAGATCGACAGCTTTTTATCCAGTCTCGGCATCAATGTGGGACATACGGGCGGATCCATGATGGCAGAGCTGATGGTGGCTGCAAGAGGCATTACCACCGCAAAGAACGTGGCGGGCGGCAGCTCCTTCCGGGGCGGCTCTTTCCGCATGGGCGGAAGCTCAAACAGTGTCAGCCAGTCATCCTTCCTCTCCGGCGGGCTTGCCGGCGCTGTGGGGCGTCAGTTTACCCAGAGCGCCATGAACACCATGACCGGACATTCCAGCAACCCGATCAGCCGCAGGGCTTTTGAGTCCTCGGTAAAAAAGGGCGGGGACTTTGCCAATGGTGTCACCGGGGCTGTGGCAAAAGGAAATATCAGCTACACAGGCTCCATGACAGGCACGCAGGCAGCTCAGGCGCTGTCCTCCTATATGGGGCATACCGGCATCCCCGATGCCCCCAGCTATTCCGGCGTGGAGATCGGCGGCGGGCGTATCATGGGTACGGAAACTTCGGTCGAGCATCCCAATGGTACAGCCTTCGGTATGTATAACACCGAGCAGTACATGGCGCCGGAAGGGAACTATGAGACCGTCACCACTGCGGACAATGCCACTTGGTATAAGCAGTATGCCGTTGATACGGTAGACCGCACCCCGTACATGACCGGGGAGGGCAAGATCGCCTACCATGAAAACATCGTGCAGAAACTCCCTGACATGCCGAAAAGAAAGGATCGTGTGTAAATGGCTGAAGACAACAGAAAAAAAGAACAGTCCGCCCTTTCCAGCGCGGCATCAGCGGCAGGTGCGGCGAAAAGCGCCATAAAGACCGGAAAAGCGGTTGCCGGGGCAGCCAAAGGCGCTGCAGCAGGTCCTTACGGGATGCTGGCGGCGGGATTATGGGAAAACAGGAAAGTGGTCGGGAAGGTACTGGCAGCCATTGCTGCCCTTCTGATACTTCCCGTCCTGTTTATCCTGATGCTCCCCTCTCTTATTTTCGGCAATCTTGGACTGGACACTGCCGTCGGAGACGTGCTGAATGACAATGACCGCATCATGGAGAATATTGCGGAGTCGGAGGTTTCCATCGAAACCATCCTGCGCGAAAAGCATGATGCCCTGCTGGATGAGATACAGCGGGAAGCGGATGCCCTCGGTTCCGACTGCGAATACGGCATCACGGACGACTTTTCAGACCGCATCATCTATGAAAGCACACTGGTCATCTCCCAGTTCTGTGCCTCGCAGGAGGATTACCGGGAGATCAACCTTGCAAAGCTGGAGCGGATGCTGCGCGACAATACGGATGGCATATTCACCTATACCGTGGAAGTCACGGACTATGAAGAAACGGATGAAGAAACCGGTGAAACCCGTACCATACACCACTATGAATACACCGTAGAATATGCAGGTGACAGCTACTATGCCGAAAAGGTGTTCTTTCTTACTGATGAGCAGTTACAGACAGCAGAGGAATATGCCTCCAACCTGTACCTGTTCTTATTTGACACCGTTTACTTGGTAGAGATCAACCCTGACCTGATACCGGGAGAGACCGGGAATAAGGCAGTTGACCTTGCACTGACAAAGCTCGGCACGCCTTACAGCCAGGAGCGGCGGAATCAGGAGGGCTATTTTGACTGCAGTTCTTTCACTTACTGGGTATACAGCCAGTTGGGGATTTCCCTGCAGCATGGCGGCTCCAATACAGCATCCGCACAAGCGAGATACATTACGGAAAACAACCTTGCCGTACCCTATGACAGCCTCGCTCCCGGTGACCTGATCTTTTATTCCTTTGAGGTCAACAACCGTTACCTGAATATCAGCCATGTGGCGATCTACGCCGGGGACGGTTATGTGGTGGATGCGTCCTTTTCCAAGAAACAGGTAGTCTACCGTCCTATTTACAGCATACGCAGCATTGTACTGTGCGGCAGACCATATACAGAATAACCCGGCGGCAGGCAGGAACGCATTTTCTGTCTGCCATGACCACATATTAGGAGGTGCATCAAAGAATGTCTATAAGACAGGAAGAAAACGACATATATATCATCCCGCCGAACTTCATTGATACCGGAACGGTGTTCGGCGGAACCATCAAACTCAGGAATGCGGCGGAAGCGCTGGCAGTCTCACTGCTCATCGGATTCCCCGTATTCCACCTTCCGGTGACACTGACAACCAAGATCATCATCGCCTGCCTGACCGTACTCCCGGCAGCCCTGTTCGCCATCATCGGCATAAACGGGGAAAGCCTGTCCTCTTTCGTCATCAACTTTTTCGTATACCTGAAAAACCGCAGGACCGTTGGGATACAGGAAGATGCAGACGAGGCGCCGGCAAAAGAGAAGAACGCTGCAAAAGCGCAAAAAGCCGGGAAGAAAAAAGCAGAAAAGAAAACAAAGCCCAAAAAGGAAAACTTTGCCGAGGAGTTCGGGCAGTTCAAGGAACGCAGGCAGGCAAAGCAGACGGCTGATGAAGCTGCGCCGAAAAAGAAACGCAGCGTTTCCCAGATGCGGGAACGAATGAGGGAGGAGCCGGAACCGGAGCTGTTAAACCCTGCCGCCTCCTACCTCCCCATCCGGAAGATAGAAAACGGGATCATCTACACAAAAAACCACCGCTATGTGAAGATCATAGAGGTCATCCCTATCAACTTCCTGCTCAGGAGCGCAAGGGAGCAGCGCAACATCATCTATTCCTTTGTGAGCTACTTAAAGATAAGCCCCGTAAAGCTCCAGTTCAAAGTCCTTACCAGGCGCGCGGACATCAATCGGCATCTGGAAACCCTGCGGGAAGAAATGCGCACGGAAACGGATAAGCGGTGCCTTGCCCTGCAGCGCGATTATGAAAGCCTGATACGCCGGATCGGTTCAAGGGAAGCCATCACAAGGCGCTTCTTTATCATCTTTGAGTATGAGCCTTTTGCGGCAAACCGTGGGAATGAGGAAAATGACGCCATCTCCGCCCTCACGACTGCGGTGCGGACGGCAAAGACCTACCTGCAGCAGTGCGGGAATGAGCTTCTGGTCCCTGACAATGAGGACGAGATGGCGGCGGAGGTGTTCTACAGCATCTTAAACCGGAAGACCAGCGTGGCAAAACCTTTAAGCGTGCGCGTCAATGAAGTCATCGGGCAGTACATCAATGCGGGCAGGCGGGATGAGATCGGAAATATCCCCGCCATGGAATTTATCGCGCCGGAGTCCATCGACTATACCCACGGCAGTTATGTCGTCATGGACGGAACCTACCATACCTACCTCTTAGTCCCTTCCGGGGGCTACCGCCCGCAGGTATGCGCCGGGTGGATCTCCCTGCTGGTCAATGCGGGGGAAGGCATCGACGTGGATATTTTCTTTGACCGCCAGCCAAAAGACCGCATCCAGCAGAAACTGGGACAGCAGCTCAGGATCAACCGCTCCAAGATCAAAGACACCTCCGACACCAATTCGGACTTTGATGATCTGGACAGCGCCATCCGCTCCGGGTATTTCCTGAAGGAAGGACTTGCCTCCAACGAGGATTTCTATTACATGAACATCCTCATCACCATCACGGCAGACAGCCTTGAGGAACTGGAATGGCGCACCAATGAACTGAAAAAGCTGATGCTCTCACAGGACATGGATGCGGTATCCTGCCACTTCAGGGAAGAACAGGCTCTGCTTTCCGCCCTGCCCCTTGTGTCACTGGAGAAAAAGCTGTTCGAGCGTTCCAAACGCAACATCCTGACGAGCAGCGTGGCAAGCTGCTACCCCTTTACCTCTTTTGAGATGTGCGATGACAACGGCATCCTCCTGGGGGTGAACAAGCATAACAACTCGCTGATCATTGTGGACATCTTCAATTCCCGTGTCTACAAGAATGCGAACATGGCGATCCTCGGAACCTCCGGTGCAGGCAAGACCTTCACCATGCAGCTCATGGCGCTCAGGATGCGCCGCAGGAACATACAGGTATTCATCATCGCCCCCTTAAAAGGGCATGAGTTCCATCGGGCCTGCAGCAACATCGGCGGGGAGTTCATCCAGATTTCCCCTGCCTCAAGGAACTGTATCAACATCATGGAGATCCGGAAGGTGGATTCCTCCGCAAATGATTTATTGGACGGACCGCAGACGGAAAAATCAGAGCTTGCGGCAAAGATACAGCGGCTCCATATCTTCTTTTCCCTGCTGATCCCGGACATGACGCATGAGGAACGGCAGCTTTTGGACGAAGCGCTGATACAGACCTACAACCAGAAAGGCATCACCCACAACAATGAGAGCCTGCCTGACCCGGAGAATCCGGAACATTACCGGGAAATGCCGGTACTGGAGGATGTGTTCAACATCTTAAAGAAAAATGCGGACACCAAACGCCTTGCCAACATCATGAACCGGCTGGTGCATGGCTCCGCTTCCACCTTCAACCAGCAGACCAACGTGAACCTTGACAACAAGTACACTGTGCTGGACATTTCGGAGCTGACCGGAGACCTCCTGACTGTCGGCATGTTCGTGGCGCTGGACTATGTGTGGGACAAGGCAAAGGAAGACCGCACCGTGGAAAAGTCCATCTTCATTGACGAGACATGGCAGCTCATCGGCGCGGCATCCAACCGCCTTGCCGCAGAGTTCGTGCTGGAGATCTTCAAGATCATCCGCGGGTACGGCGGCTCCGCCATCTGCGCCACACAGGACTTAAATGACTTTTTTGCGCTGGAGGACGGCAAATACGGCAAGGGCATCATCAACAACTCAAAGACCAAGATCGTCTTAAACCTGGAGGATGAGGAGGCGATGCGCGTACAGTCCATCCTGCACCTGTCTGAAGCGGAGACCATGGCAGTCACCCACTTTGAACGGGGCAACGGCCTGATTTCCACCAACAATAATAACGTCACCGTGGAGTTCAAGGCATCCGAGCTGGAAAAGGAACTGATCACCACGGACCGCCATGAGCTGAAAAAGCTTTTGGAAAAAGAGAAACAGCGCAGGCAGATGGCAGAAGCCGTCTGATTGCGTAAACCGTATGTAAAGTTTACGCATAACAGGCATCGCGAATACTGACGGCAGGCGGCTATATGTATGTTTTAAGTATTGTTTACGCATAAACAGTCCTTTTCCCGCCCTGCCGCCTGATTTATATGTACGGTTTATGTAATCCCTGCATACAGTTTCTTCTTAGCATACATACAACCACTACCTGCGGCAGCATGACACTGCCGCAGAACCAAAGGAGGCTGTCCCATGCAGCATAAAAACCAACAGCAGGAAAGCCATTTGTCGGAGATCATCCGGCTGCTTTCCATGTACCATGTCCTTAGCCTTCCCCAGCTTGGGAGGCTGTACCCGGAACTTACGGAACCAAAGCTGCTCCTGCTGCTCAAAAAGCTGGAAAAAGCCGGGCGGCTGGTCTTTGGGGCGGATGGGGAATATGTCCAATATTCAAAAGACTGTGTTCCCTGCCCGTCCACCACTGCCGCCTTCTGGGTGCTTTTGGATTTCCGGGAGGACATTACCTTCCATACGGTCAGTGATTTTCCGGTAACGCTGACCTTTTACACACTGTCGGATGCCTATGATGTCATCCACATACCGGACGAAAAAGAGATACTCATGAACCATGCCCTTTCCGCATATAAGGAAGATTCTCCCCGCCGCATAGCCATTGTGGACCATGCCGGGCAGATACCGCTCCTTACCTTTCCCGGCATTGCCGCTTTCTGTACGGTGGCGCTGGACGGAAAGGTGCAGTATTACAGAAAACAAGGAGTTACAGACACTTAATGGACCGACACACTTTATCATCCCGCCTCACACGGATAGAGGATGAGATACCAAAACTGATGAATACCATAAACGCCATGAAGGTTGCAGACATCGGCGCATATGGAAAAAACTATGAGGAACTGAGCCTTGACGCCGCCTTCCGCGCGGAACGTCTCGCCTGCTCCCTGCGCAACCTCATCCATGCCGCGAACCTTGTCCCAAAGCCCGTCCTGATGGAAAAATCGGCACAGGCACAGGGCATTTCCATCCGGCAGGCAGAAGGAATGGTGGAGATCACTCTCCCCGGACTGATGCCAAAGCGTACCAGACGTACCAACACCACGTTCCTGACCGATCCCCTCCATACTGCGCTTGAGGCATACACAAAAGAGCATGAGCTGCCCCGCTTTACGGACTGCGTGGTCTGCTTTTCCCATGTATTTGACGAAACGCTTTCTTCCAGACGGATACGGGACTATGACAACCTTGAGTGCAAGCAGGTGCTTGATACCGCCGCAGCATTCCTGATGACCGATGACAGCGGGCTGTTCTGCGATGCCTACCACACCACGGAATTTGGGGAACGGGACTGTACGCTGCTGACCATCATGGAAAAAAGCTGTTTCCCGGCATGGCTGAAAGACGGGAACGGGCGTGAAAAAACCATATCGGATTTTTAAGGGATTTTCCAAAAAAATTTCCGACTGCGGTAAAAAAACCTGTTTTCAACTGTAAATACGCACTTTTCCATGCCTGATCCTGCCGGATTTTTACCGGAGTTTCAGGCGTGTACGGTAAAAAACGGATGATTCCTGTTCCCTTTGCCATTTCATTATCTGCCCAGAAAGGAGACGCCCATGACCGACACTTCCACCGCTGCATACCGGCTCCTTGCCCTGACCGCCCTCTCCGGCGAGTGCTGTCCTGATGTCCTGCCCCTTTTAGGCATCAGTCCCAGCTACGGCGAAAAGCTGGTCACAAAGCTAAAAGAAGAAAAACTGATCAAGACACATTATAAAGACAGGCTCCGTGGATACAGGCTGACCTGCAGCGGCAAAAAACTGCTGCTTGCCCAAAACCCTGACCGCTTTTCCTTTTATTTAAGCGGCAGTTCCGACACCAACCGTCCCCGGAGTGATTACCCCAGACGGCTCCGGCTCCAGCAGGCATCCCTTGTATACGCCATGCTGTCAAATGCCGGCACAGCCTTTTTCCGCGATGAAAAGCCCCTGCTCTTTCGGGTGGGAGCCATGCAGTCCGGGGAACCCGTGCGGATGCCCCTGCCCCTTTTTTACCATTCCAGAGAGGTAAAGGAGCTGGGAACGGAAACCGTAAAGATCGGCAATTCCCGCAGCATGGGGATCCTGCTTGCGCAGGAATGTATCTATGTCCTGTTTTATACCGGAACCGCACCCATCAAATGGGAATACCGGACGGAACTGAGGGTAAAGACCTTCCTTGCCTTCCATGCCAGCAGGGGGATTCTTTCCAAAGGAGCCACCGTCCCCTGTTACCTGCCGGATACACCCATAAAAGCGCTTTTTATCGGAAACGGCATGGGTACGGCATTAAAACTGATGGAAAGCTCAGGCGGCCCGCAGAAAAGTTATTTTTATCTGGACAGCAGCTTTGACTATTTCCATTATATCCCGGATGACAGCGCCGGAGTGACCATGCTAAAGCTGCTCTGCTCCCCTGCCCTGCTTATGGCGCTTAGAGGACTGCTCCTGTCCGACCTGCAGCCGCCCTGCCCTGACTACGGGCTGGAACATGATGCCGTATCGGACGGGATGCCCGTACTCCTTGCCTATGACTTTGATATGCTGCGGCTCTCCAGATTCCGCACCACCCTGTCCTTCCACGGACTTACGGGAAACCTGATCTGTTTCGATTTCCAGAAACCGGTGCTGCAGCAATACTTCGGGGAAACAGCCACAATAGAAACAATAGACCTGAAAAAATTTGAAGGGAGGTTCCTGCACTGAAACTGACAGAAAACCATAAAAAACAACTGACTCTGTTTATTGCCCTGCCCGCGCTGCTGCTGGCACTCGCCTATGCAGGCGGTTATGTATCCCAGTTCATCATCAACTACCGGATCTGGACTTCATCCGGAGGCACACCGGGGAACGGCACTTCGCCTGCATTCCCCGACAGCTCTTTCGGCGCCTGCCTGAAAGCGCTCACCGTATTCCCTTACAGCCTGTACGGGATCGCCCTTTGTATCGGCATCTTCGGGCTGCTCATCTTCATGGTGATGCGGATGGGCTTTGGCAGGAAAGGCACCTATGATAAGGAGCGGAACCTGACCTACTCTGACATGGGCACTTACGGCACCTCCGGCTTTATGACCGATGCCGAGTTCCGTAAGGTGCTGGAGCTGGTCACTGACATCACGGGAAACCGGGGCGTCATCTTAGGAAAGCTTTACGGTAAGGCAGTCTGCCTGCCGGAGAAAACGCGGATGAACCGCAACGTGGCAGTATTCGGAGCCAGCGGCAGCATGAAAAGCCGCGCCTATGCGAGAAACGTGGTATTCCAGTGTGTGAAGCGCGGGGAGAGCCTTATCATCACGGATCCAAAATCGGAGCTTTACGCTGACCTATGCCTCTACCTTGAGGAAAACGGCTATACCGTGCGGGTATTCAACCTGATCAACCCAGAAAATTCCGACAGTTGGAACTGCCTTGCGGAGATTGAGGGACAGGAGATCATGGCGCAGCTCTTTTCCGATGTCATCATCAAAAACACCGGCTCCCCGAAAGGCGACCACTTCTGGGACAACTCGGAGATGAACCTGTTAAAAGCCCTTGTGCTGTATGTGGATCAGGGATTCCCGCCGGAAGGAAAGAACATCGGGCAGGTCTACAAGCTGCTGACCATGAACTCTGAGAAGGAGCTGAACAGCCTCTTTGACCTGCTCCCGGTCACCCACCCGGCAAAGGCGCCCTACAATATCTTCAGGCAGGCATCCGACACGGTGCGCAGCGGTGTCATCATCGGGCTGGGTACAAGGCTGCAGGTGTTCCAGAACAAGCTGATCCGGCAGATCACAAGCTACAACGAGATCAGCCTGACGCAGCCGGGGTATGAAAAGTGTGCATATTTCTGCATCACCTCGGACCAGGATTCCACCTTTGACTTCCTCTCCTCCCTGTTCATGTCCTTTGTGTTCATCAAGCTGGTGCGCTATGCGGACAAATACGGGGAAGGCGGGAAACTCCCCGTACCGGTACATATCCTGGCGGACGAGCTTGCAAACGGCGGCTGCACCATCGCGGACCTGACCAAGAAGATCAGCACCATCCGCTCCAGACAGCTATCCATAAGCTGCATCTTCCAGAACCTGCCCCAGATGCAGAACCGCTACCCCCTGAACCAGTGGCAGGAGATCATCGGCAACTGCGACACCCAGCTTTTCTTAGGATGCACCGACGAACTGACGGCAGAATTTATATCAAACCGCACCGGCGAGGTCAGCGTGGCGGTATCCAGCCAGGCGAAGCAGCTCAATACTTGGCGGGTATCGGATTACACACCGGAATACCGTGAGACACACTCCATCGGGAAGCGGAAGCTCCTGACACCGGATGAAGTGCTGCGGCTGCCGCTGGACGAGGCACTGATCATCCTGCGCGGGCAGAAGGTACTGAAGGTGGGGAAATATGACTACACCCTCCACCCGGAGAGCAAAAAACTGAAAGAATGCCGTGCCAGCGACCATATCCCGGAGTGGCGCAGGAACCCGGAAACACCGGAGCCAGACTTCTCAGGACTGATAAAGCCAAGGCAGAAAACACCAAAGCCCAAGGCTCCCAAAAAACAGCCTGTGCAGGCAGATGCCATTCCGGAGAATCCCTATCCGGATGCGCCGGACATCCTGCCAGCCGACGATCCCACAGATAAGAACTGCGGGATCGTCATAACGGACAAGCGTTCCATCATGTCCTGATCCCTGCCGGACTTCCCGGCTATGCACTATTAAACCATCCGCAGCAGTTCTTTATGACAGCCTGCGGAAAACAAACAAAAAGGAGATTAAAACTATGCCCAGAAAAGCAAAAACTGAAGAAACTGTTGTGACAGAAGAAAACATTCTTACTGAAGAAAGCATGGAAACAGGCGGAATGCCCGATATGGAGGGTACGGATATGGATACCGAAAATCCTGATGCCGGATCCGCTCCTGTGGACGTCGGTTCCCCTTCCCCTGAAGAAACCGATGTTAAAAACGCACCTACTCACGGAACGGACGATACCTGTGACACACCGGTTACAGAAAACACTGACATCGAAGAAACCGCTCCCGCATCGGAAGAACCTGCTTCTCCGGAAGATGGGACCGGGGCGGAAACCGCTCCTGTCACGGAACCTGCACCCAGACCTGCAGCCGCCCGTCGGAGAACAAAAGGCTCCGCTTCTGCTGCAAAGGCTGCTTCCGTTCCTGACACATCCGCTCCCATAAAGAAAACAGCTCCATCCTCCATCCTTACCCTGAGCGCCGACACAGAAGTGGAAACACCGGAAAGCCGGGAGGATACCATCTGGCATGAACTGCAGAACGCTTACCGCACCCGGAAGATCCTGACAGGCAGCTTGGGCGGAATTGAGAAAATGGACGGAGGCGGCACCATCGCAGTCATCTATTACAAGGAAATGCGCGTCGTGATCCCGCTCGCTGAGATGATGATCAACCTTGTGGAAGATGAAACACATGACTATGGGGAACTGGTACAGCGCCAGAATAAGATCCTTGGCAATATGCTCGGATGTGAGATCGACTTTATCATCAAAGGGCTTGACAATGCCAGCCGCAGCGTAGTGGCAAGCAGGAAGGACGCCATGTATAAGAAACGCCAGATCTTCTATATGCCGGATGCAGACGGAAACTCCCGTGTATGCGAAGACCGCATCGTGCAGGCAAGAGTCATTGCCGTTGCGGAAAAAGTAGTCCGTGTGGAGATTTTCGGTACAGAATGCTCCATCCTCGCCCGCGACTTATCCTGGGACTGGCTTGGCGATGCCACGGAACGCTTCCATGTGGGTGAGCAGATCCTTGTCCGCATCCTGAGCGTCAAGGTCCATTCCCTTGAGGACATTTCCGTGAAAGCAGATGTCAAAAGCGTCAACGGCAACACCAGCAAGGAAAATCTGACCAAGTGCAAGATTCAGGGCAAGTACGCCGGAACCGTCACGGACATCCATAAAGGCACCGTCTTTGTCCGCCTCCATATCGGCGTCAATGCCGTCGCCCATAGCTGCTATGACAACCGGATGCCCGGCAAAAAGGATGAAGTCAGCTTCGTGGTGACACGGATCGATGCAGACCGGAATGTGGCGGTAGGGCTGATTTCACGGATTATTAAGCAGAATATCTGATTACAAAAACAGCAGGGGCACCCTTTGTCCCTGCTGTTCTGCTATTTCGATTGTTCAATATAATCATATCCACTTTTAGAAACAGTAAAAATTTCTCCTTTATCACCTCTCACTTCAACGAAACCTCTTTTAACTAACTCATCTAGTCCATTCGTCCATTTTACTATTTCTTTTCTATTCTGCGATGTTATAAAATCTTTATCTCGTACTTGAATATACTCGCCACTCAGATCTGATGTCTTAAGAATTGTCCCATCCAGTGTATCACATGCTGCTTGAAGCATCTGCAATGCTTCCTCGCTCAAGGATTGTTCCTTGCATATTTCCATTATTCCAGCAATAAATTGATCTCTTTTTTGTTCCCAACGCACATCCCTTATCTTTTCCAGTCCAAACTCGTCAATGATCATATCCTTTAACTGCCCAAGTTTTTCTTTGACATCATTTATGTCATTGTCTAATTTAAGACCTATTTTCCGTGGATTGATGGCACCCTTTATCTCCATGAATTCAAACCCCGGAAGTAATATGGTTGTATATCTCTTTTGCAATACCCATGCTGCTCCCATTTCATTCATACTGGCAACACTTTCATAATAGTGGTTGGATAAAACAAGGATGATATGTAAGTCAAACTCATCAAACTGCTTTTTCAAATACTCATAAATATCCTCATCAAGCGGAATACCATATCCGGAGGCTGATGAACAGAATATTTGGCTCTCCCTTAATCCCATGTCCTCCAGCAGATTAACCAATGCGGATACATAGTCCTTATCTTTCGTTGCATGGCTAATGAATATCTTAGGCTTTTTCACTACCATTTGACTCTCCTCCAATAATACGGACTCTTGAGGGCTATTGGGATAATATTTGTCTATGTTTTTATAAATTGCCCGCAGTCCTCCCTGCAATTCATTAAAGGATGTTTCATCTTTCCAACTGTTAAATCCTTGTTTAGTCAATACTAAAATATCCCATATGAACTGATCACTTGTTCTATCATATATGTCCTGTAATTCTAACTGCACTTCCTGCTTCCATAAAGCAAAATCTTCATTGTCATATATTATGTTGTGGGCAGGCATACCTTGTCCACCTATGCTGTGAAACTTTGCCTTTATCTGCTCTGTGCCTTCTATAAGCCTTATTAAATCTTCTTTCATCTACATAGTCCCCTAATCATCCCAGTAATCTTCTCCTTCTTCAGATATACTGCTGATTCCAAACAATATCTGTAAGAAATCCTGCTTTTCATTCAAAATACGGATAATTCTCACAGTATCACCCTCAATCCTATAAAAAATATAATTAGGCTTTACAACCAAATAATGGTAATCCGTCGGATATTCTATTAGTTCCTCTAAGCAGGGACCTTCTCCGGGAAACACTTCTAACTGTTTCGCGGTTGATGTAATCTCTTTGACAGAGGCTTTTGCCCTGCCTTCATTAAACTGCCTGGCGACATAAGCTTTTATTCCCTGCAGATCATCCAATGCTTTCGGTGCATAAATCAGTTTCGGCATATCACAATCCCAACGCAGTTTCTACTTCATCCGCTGTTAGCCAGCCCTTTTCTCTAGCAGACTGCTCTCCTTCTTCCAGTTTTGTCAAAAGCTGAACCGTCGCTTTTAACCGATCCAACTCATCAACATCTACAATAGCATATGCACCCCGGCCATTACGAGTCAGATACACCGGCTGGTTTGTCTTTACTTCTTTTAATACTTCTGTATAATTCCTTAAATCTGATATTGGTTTTATGTTTGGCATAGTCATCAACTCCTTCTAAACTCTATTATATACAAACTCCCTAAAAATAGCAATGTAAATATGCGTGTGAATTTACAGCTCTATTCCTTGGTAAAGTCCCTTAAAGGAATACACGAGAAAGGGCATTCTTAGCAATGTGCTAAATTCAAGATAAATGTGCTAAAGCAGTCACCTACATCCATAATAGCACAAGCTGCCGTCTGCCTCTACATCGATACTAGCACCATCGCCCATAACTGCAATGACACTCGACTACTCAAAAAAACAAACGAAATCAGTTTTTGTGGTCATTCAGATTAGGATGTGACGATGGCACTGATTCAACGACTTCTTGCTAAGTAGAATGTCTAAAATAAACAGGGCCAATTCACATATCACAAATGAACTGACCCATTGATCAAAGCACCTTTAATACTAATTCTTTTGCGAAACCACTCTAAAATATTCTGAGGTTTCAAATTCACCTTCCACGGTTCCTTGTTCAAGTTGCAAAATATTTAGACCCGCCCTTTTAAATAACGTATATATATCATTTTCACCTTCAACTGGAAATGATGACATTTTTTCAACATATGTCGCAGATATAGCATCTATATTTAAATCAGGAAGCATATCCTTATTCTTTTCATAGCGTTCTCTGACTTTACACATAAAATGCTCTCTCACCAAATCACTTACATCTCCACCTTTATTTTGTCTGCCTTTCTTCAATGTAGTAATATAATAACCTCCTTGTTTTAGACCTTTATATATACCCATTAGTGGTCGATTTTTATCTATAAAACGCGATAAAAATGCATCATTGATAATTATATCACATTTTGAAGGAAATTCTAAACAAACATCTTGGACAAAGGTATTCCAATCAAAACCCAAAAATTGTGAAACCAAGTTGCATATTTTTAAAGGTGTACCACATTTATCACATATATGTACTTTTGAAATACCAGACTCACTACATAATAAAGGCATCGAAAAATCAGCAGTACCTGCTACAAGAACATATTCCTTATTACTTGCATTTATATTATGTAATGCTCCTTTGTAGAATGACTCATGCCAATAAGGGTTGGACACCACGCCCAAGTATCGCAATAGCATCCAATTGCCATGATACCAACTACAATTATGTTCATCTGGATAACCTCCCGAACATTCATCTGAAGCAATACTATAGCCCTTCGGAATAAATTGTTGGTATATAGAGTTTATCATTGTGTTATTCATTTTTCGTCATCTCTTCTAAAAGTTGTTCAAAATGTGTATATCCAGCCGCCAAGTTAAAATGCCCCGCATTGTCAACAAATACTTTTTTAGCCCCTATTTTATCGGCAAACTCAACAGACAATTCATTCGGCACATATGGATCAGATGTTGAAATATAGCATGTTATTGATTGTGCTAGGTTTTTTACTCTTTTTAAATCTTTATAAGTAAAGAACGGCTTGTTTACTTTATCAAAATCCGGAATATTGATTAATCCGTAAAATGGTGCGGCAAAATATAAATTCTTTACAGATAAACTGTTATCCAATAAATAATCAGTAATAAATGCTGGCGCTAAACTATGACCTATAAAAGATGTGTCCTTCCCGATATACCCTTTATATGCATTCATTACCTTGCACCAATTATTATAATTTTGTATGTCGCTTCCGCAAGGAAACTGTGGTGCTAAAACATTTTTTCCCTGTTCTGATAATTTATTAAACAGCCAAGGGAACCAATTTTCAAACGGTGTTCCATAACTTCCATGAACAATAACATAATCATACATAACAATGCCCTCCTAAAATTTATTTTTTAACTCATTGGATAAATTAGCTAAGAATTTTGCATCTACTCTTTTTACTCTCATCCCTTTATTAATAGCAAACGGTTCGGGAAAGGATTCATTAAATTCATCGAACGCAATGGGAATTATTTTTTCATAATTATCATTCATGAACTCCCGTGACAAAACACATGCTTCAAAAAAAACTCCACCTGCTCTTATTTCTGTAGACTTCTTTTTATATTGCTTAGTTCCTATTACAATTGTTGCATCACACTGATTAATCTTCTGCATAAATTCCATATTGTTTGTTCCCAAAGGTTCCTTTGCATAGAAATAAACAATATAACCCTCTTGTTCTAAATGCTCCACAATTCGCTTGATTCTTTTTATGTGAGATGGACTATCTTCACTGTACGAGATAAAAATTTGAATATTACCCATCCCTTTCACCTCCATTTCTTGCTCGGAACGTGCAATAAAATCATCTAAAAGATTAGAAATATCCTTTTCTAAAATATACCAACATAATTCTATTACATAATATGCAATTTGAGTTGTTTTACAGCTCTGTACGCTATTAAAATCCAACTGCCCATTCATCTCAACAATATTATGAATATTTCTTTTTGCCAATTCATTAATATAAAACAGGAGTTCTTCTTGTATTCCTAATATTTTTAATAATGCACAAGCAGTAGTTGCTCCGTCAATTTCATAATTTTCAGACATCCATATCTGCGAGTTTTCTAAAAGATACTCCGTAACATCTTTAGGTAAATCTTTTTCACAATCTAAACCACATTTAATGAGTGCTTCTAGACAAAGTGAAGAAGTTTCAAAACCATTATTCCATCCACCTGTATGCGCATCCCAGTGCCTGTCCTTAATTTGATTTAATAAATATTTTACCCCTTTATAAATACATTCATCTTTTATGGAATATCCCGCTTCTGCCAATCCTATCAATATTCTCGCTGTTACCCAAGGAACTCTTTTGGGATACCAATAACCGCCATTCTGTTGTGATTGAATTATTTCTAATTCAATTTTATTTATTAACTCTTGATACCCATTATCCCTTAAAACACCTTTTAATCCTATAAGCAATCCATATAGCCAATTTTTATGTATTTCAACTAAATCAATATCTATTCCTAATTCATATTCTGCAGAGCAAGTATTTTTATCCTCCTCTATCATTCTTTCCTTAATTTTAACAAAATCGTTTGTTGTCTGTAAAATATCGTACCTAACGTCAACCTGCTCATTGCTTAAAGAAAAATTTGAGCATAAAGCATCTATAACCTCTTTATATTCATCCACTACTCCCAACATTTTAGCTGTAGAAATCACAAAATACATTGATGACGGCGTATTTTCCCATGTTGGATCTATTTTGGTTTGCCTTTTTAAATTATTTTGAAACTCATACATTAAATTCCAAAGAGGACTGACTGACAAAATATCTGTTTGGTTGTTTTCTCCAATTAAATGAACAAGTGCTTTCCATTTTTTTCTATTATCAATAGAATTAATATATCTTTTAATAATCTCTTTTCTCTGATAAGCTGTGCAATTACTTTCTTGTTCAATATAGCGCGCTATAAAATTTGAAACTTTCCGGTGTGCAAGAAATATTGATTCTCCAACTACTTTTGCTGTAGTTACATTTTGCAAATCAAGTGAGCCAAAGTTTTTGATAAACAAAATTGGCGTTTCAAATTCATAAGTTCCTAAAACCGCTAATACATGAATAATTTTTAACTGCTCTTTATCATGCGTTTGCACAAAACACTCAAATAGTTCATGTTTGTATGATTTAGTATTCTTTAACATCCCATGCTTTTTCAGACTCAATGCCGTGCTTATTAATGCTAAGTTATCGCCACAAATAGTCAATAATTCCTGATTATCTATTCTATCTTTCATCATATTAATAAATTTTTGCGGCTTTGTTTTTATTGTTGGAATTGCCTTTGTAAAGTCACAAAAATCCTGTGCTTGAGCCAATGACGACCAGCTAGTTAAAAAAATATGTATATTTCTAGTCTTGATATCATCTTTATGTCCACAAATAAATGATAGCAACCTTTTTGCAAGTTCCACATCACATTGCAAATCATCTATCATAAGTGCACAGTCCATTCCATATTCTAAAGTTATTTTTAAGAAATCCAAATTGCATGTATTATTAACTGTAGGATTATATACTAATTTAATTGGACTAAAATATGTCAATGTGTATAAACCTAAAAAGGTTTTTCCTGTACAGCTTTTGTTATAACACCACAATATATGATCGTCCCTCATTTTGTCTTTTGCTAGATTAGATTCATCAGAGACATAAAAATCATCTTCTTTATATCCAACTCTTTCTACAAATCTTTCCCACGATTTTTTAGATTCTTGAATAATATCTTCAAAATTAAATTCGGAAGGAATTATATCCATAATCTGGCAACTTTGGCATAAAAAATCTGAACAAGAAATTTGTGAAAATAAAAGTTTAGACAATATGTCAAAATCTATATCTGCAATATCTATACAAAATACAAACTCACTATTTTTCGATGACTCAATTCCAAACAGTAATTCATTTTTATACTTAAATCTCAAATTTGCATTACTATTTTTTTTATCTATTTTTTTACATAATTCAGCAAAAATACTTTTATTGGCTATTACATCTTTAACCGTAATACCATTTTTATATAGGATAAGATATGAATAAATTGTGTTTTGTAAATCAGCCTTACTCATTTGTTTTCCCCCATCCTATTACATTTTAGGCTAAAATACCCCTCCATTTTACATTATTTTTTATTATATCCCTTGCTGGCGATTTTTCAATATGGTATCCACACACTTTCCAAATCCCATTATATCACCATTTCATGTATGTTTAGTATGGTGTTGACATACTTTAATATATTTTGCATAGGGTAGTCTATAAACCAAATAACAAGTTCCACTTATCTTTTGTAATATATTCCCTAAGTTATAATTTCCACCACAACATTATATGACATATAATATTTATGTTCCCTATCACAATATGCATACCATATAATGAGAACCTATAGTATGTTTCAACGATCTTTTATCTCTGGCACAACATTGGCACAAAACTTTCCTAAATTGGCACAGCTTTGCGATTTACACGGTAAATCCCATATGTTAAAATGGGTATCGTGAAAAATCATACACAGGCAAAACGCTCCATATTCCATGGGCGGTTCGCCACACTTAGGCGCAGGCAAGAAGTCCCACCCCGGCTTCCAACCTGCGTTCTTTATTATCCGGGAGGTGACCTATTGAAAAAGAAACTGCAACGGCTCCTGCTGTCCGAGAGAGGTGATTCCTCTTATATCAGCAGCTTCATCTACATTCTGGTGGTTGTGATCCTGATCGCATTCATCATCAATGTATTCCATATCATTTCCACAAAACAGGAAATGGACCATATAGCGGATCAGCTTGTAAAACAGATCCAGCTAAACGGCGGTGTCAGCGGGGATACGGATTCCCTCTTTTCCTTTCTCTCCAGTGGGATCAGTGAGGTTGAAGGGCTTTCCTATCAGGTGTCCGGTCCCGGCAATACAGGCCGTATCCAGATCGGCACGCCCTTTTATGTCACTGTTACAGGACGGTGCCACCTCGGAGGCTTCTGGAAATTTAACCTGATCCCTATTGATGTCCGGTCCCAAGGCGCCGGTATAAGTGAACACTATTGGAAATAAGGAGAACCGCCATGTATAAGAAAACTATCCGGAATGAACGGGGAGACATGTCCTTTTTCACCATCTTCGTCATTCTGGCAATCATCATGCTGATGTCCTTCGTGCTGTTGTTTGCCTCAGTCAAGATCAACTGCATGAACATCCGCAATGCCGCAAAGATGGAACTGAACAATGTCAGCGCACGCATCTATGCGGATACCTTCCACTCCCAGAGGGAAGCCAACCTCGACTCCTATATGGCAGACCTGCATTTAAGCTCCGCCTATCAGGATGCCCTGCGTGCAGGTTTCATAAACGGGATGGAGGAACGGATACAGCTTTCCAATGAGGATTACTCAGTGGAAAACATCAGCCTGCAGTTCAACCAGTATTCCGACAAAATCGAGTATGTCGTGACCTGTGATGCCGTTTTTCAGATCCATATGTTCGGGGAATTGTTCCCTCCTATCCGGCAGCACATTACCCTGACCGGTTCACACAATACGAAATACTAACGGGATAGTTGTTGACATTCCGCCTGCTGATGCGTATATAATGGAAATACGACGAAAGGAGTCCAATATTATGAAAAAGAACAAAAACAGTTTTGATAAAAAGAAAGCTGCCACCATCGGCGGATTATCCGCATTATGTGTTGCAGTCCTTGCGGGAGCCTACTTCCTGACACGGGAACCGGAAACGGATTTTACGCCTGCTTCCACGGAACGCGCTGATGTGACGGATACTTGGGAAGAAAATTCCAATACGGATACACCCCTTCCCTCCGCCACTCCTGAAAGCGCCCAGGTGCAGGGTACATCCTCTGATAACACCCAGACGGTAATTTCCGAGGATGAGAGCGGATCCACCACCAGCCTTTCCGACAGCACCACAAAAGAGGATGCTGATCAGGAAAAGCCTACTGCCCCGCCTGAGACCACGGATGACATTACCGATCCCGACAAGGTGCCTGAATATACCCCGTCTGTTCCCCAGCCCTCTGAACCTCCGCAGGAAAGCACACCCACCCCTACAGGCGGAGGCAGTACGGATGACAGCCATCCCGGTCAGGTCTATGATCCGGTCTTTGGCTGGATCGATGTCGGAAACACCCAGCAGGACAATATCGACAGTGATGGAGACATCAACAAGCAGATCGGTACTATGGGCGGCAACTAAATAACACTGCATGATATAAAAGGCATGGAAACCCCATGTCTTTTTTTATGGCGGATGTCCCGCAGAACGGGATGTCCGTTTTTATTTTATCAGGAAGGAATATATCCATATGAAACAGTCAATCAAACGTATTTTTCCGCTTCTTTTATCCGCAGTCCTTATCCTCTCCATGGGTATGACTGCCTTTGCATCCGGAGAAGGAAACATAGACGGCGGGGGCGGCAGTATGGGAAGCGGTACTGCTACCGATGTCTGGCATGGACAGGACGGCGTGCGCGTTACCGTTGTTACAACGGATGGCAGCGTAGTTTCCACTCCCTTTGACCTGAGCAATGCCAATGTCGCTAATAATATGCTTAACTTCGGCAAGGTATGCAAACTTCAGTATAGTTCCGGTTCTTCCCTGTCCCCAAACGGAAGTTACAGCTATTCAAAGCCGGGCGTTGCCCTTCCGCGCATTATCAGCGGGACCAGTTCCCGCGCGAGCATCGAGGCGATCCGGCGGTATTTCTGCTCCGAATATGCCGCACAGCTTGTTGCCGATAAGACCGGCATCCCCTTCGAGGAGCTAGTCTCCGGCTCCTACAAGCTGGTCATCGAGCCTATCGCCTACTTCACCCACGGCGGACGTAATTACGCCATGACCGCAACGGAAGCAGCGCTCTATAACCAGAGATCAGGCGGGACGCTCCGCAGCAAGATGCCAAGCCTGACACACCAGAACCTCCCGCTGTCCATCTTTTTGGAAACCCCGGATTTAGGCTATCCTGCATGGGGCGGCACCACCAGCGGGAAGGTATCTGATGATGAGATCCTTTCTGCGCTGGGCATCGGCATCGTAAGCTATAAGGATGTGCCGGAGGAGGAACTGCAGGCGCCCGACTATACCTACCGGGTGGATACGGATGTCATCACCAGCATCACACTGACCAGCAGCGTCGAGGTAAACCCGGATAACCCAGCCAGCGTCACCTTCCATATCAACGGCGGCACTTATACCGTAAATGACATCGTGATACCTGCAGGCGGCTCCCAGGTGGTCTGGGCAAAATGGCATACACCTTCAGAACCCGCCACCCTCACCATACAGGTATCCGTCAGCGGCGCATCCACGGCAAAGACAAGCTTCATCGCAAGGATCGTTTCCCTTGAGGAGAACCTGCCGCCCGATCCGCTGGCAACGGACACCAACCCGCATTTTTCCCTTCCCTCCCTGCCGTCCAACCCGCAGAAGACCTCCGCATCATGGAGCGTCTGGAGCGCAAGCTGGCACGCTTACTGGGAATGGGAAAGCGACTGGGACTGGGAATCCGACAGTTGCGGCAGCGACTGCCCTGAAAACTGCAGCGGCGGGCATGGACACTGGGTAGACAATGGGGAATGGGTGGACAACGGCTGGTATGACTTTACCGCCACTTCCTACTCCGCCTCCCTGAACGGCTCCATGGAGATCCATCCGGATGACATCGTACCCACAGCCCAGGGCGACAACATGAAAAGCGGCTACGGCATCAAGGAAAGCGCCACTGCATCCTTTTCCTCCAACGCACCCTTAAGCCACTACGCACCGGCACAGACGGCAGCAGCCTATTTCCCGGAATTTGGCTATGACATGTACTGGAGGCTTTTGTCCTGCAGCGGCGGCAGCACCGCTGCCTTTGCCTTCAAACCGAACGAATACTCCACCTATAACCGGAACGTGCATTTCACGCCGGTGTGGTATCCGGACGGCACCGCTTACACCGTTTACACCTATATCATTGACGCATGGACGCCTTCGGGGATGCTGTCCGTCAATGTGAGCGACTCCGTACAGATCCATGGCAGCCTGTTCGACGACTGGTATACCAAGCGTGAATAGACTGCTGTTTTTTTACTACGCACTGACCATGCTGCCCCTTGCGGGCTTTGCGGTTTATGACCACAGGCGCCACAGGATACGCAATACCGCCCTGCTTGCCTTCCTGCCATGGTGCCTGCTTTACCTGCCGCTCACAGCATACGCCTGCCCCGGAACCGCCCTGCCGGAAACCGTACTGCACTGCACCATGGGATTTTTGTCCGGCTCCCTGCTCCTGCTTGCCGTCTCCCTTGCCACAAACGGCGGGATCGGCGGCGGGGACATCAAGCTTGTGGCACTGCTCGGCATCCCCTTCGGGGCATACGGGCTGATGGCCGCCCTTGCCATGTCCTGCCTTCTTGCCCTGATCCATCTGGGCATACGAAAGGCATGGAAAAGGGAACCGGCAGGGAGCATCCCCTTTGCACCTTACCTGTTTTTCGGGTGCATGGCAGTGATACTGCTCCGACTTGTCCCATAACGACCATACCAACACTGTATATAGAAAGGATACTGCCATGAAAATCATCTTACTGCTTGCTGCAGGAACGATCCTTCTGCTCCTTGCCGCAACCGTAACCGGAAACCATCTGTTACATAAAACATACCTGTTCTTAGACCAGCACAGATAAGGAGGCTGAAAACCATATGAAAATGAACAACCGTTTTATCTACGGCATCTTAAGCATCTTGCTTGCTGCCGTCATTGCTTTTATCGCCATACCTGCCGTCACAAGCAGGACAAGCAGTACCTGCGAGATCGTCCGCATGAAGACCGCCGTGGCACGGGGAACCCTCATCACTTCCGATGACCTTGAGCTTGTGGAGGTTGGCGGCTTCAACCTGCCGGACAGCATTGCCCGCAGGACCGAGGATGTGGCAGACACCTATGCCGCCGCAGACCTTTACCCCGGCGACTATATCCTCCCGGAGAAAGTCAGCAGCGTCCCCCTGTCCTCCGACCTCTCCCTCAATGAGATCCCGGACGGCATGGTTGCCATCTCCATCACCACACAGACACTTGCAACGTCGCTTTCCGACAAGCTACAGGGCGGCGACATCATCCGCCTCTACCACTATGACGACAACAACGTGCTGGAGCCGGTGTCCGACATCCCTGAGCTGCGTTTTGTGAAAGTCCTGTCCGTCTCCGATTCCAAGGGGCTTGACGTGGATTATACCACCCCTCCGGAGGAGGATGAAGAACGGCAGCAGACAGCAACCATCACCGTCCTTGCCACGCCAGAACAAGCCATGCTGCTCACACGCTATGAAAACGAGGGCATCCTTCATGTCGCCCTCATCAGCCGTGGCAACGAGAAACTGTCCAAAGAACTGCTGGATCGCCAGTCAGAGATCCTGTCTGCCCTTTACGGCGACGGTCTGGAGCTGTCCGATGAAGACCTCGAATCTTCCATGAATGTCTCCGGGCAGTCCGGTTCCGGCGGGGCGGACAATCCTGAAGACCATCCCGCAGATGCCGGACAGGATACCACGCCGGAAGAAACATCCGGAAACGAATAAGGAGGAAAATCAGATGTCAAAGATCATCACTGTCTGGGGCAATCCCGGCTGCGGGAAATCCATGTTCTGCTGCAGCCTTGCAAAAGTGCTGACGGCAGGCAAGGAAAAAGCCCTTATCATCAACGCAGACTCCAGCACACCCATGCTGCCCGTCTGGATGCCGGAGCGCATCCTTGAAACAAACGCCTCCATCGGGAACGTACTGACCGGTCTTGAGATCAACACCGCACTGGTGGCGGAGCGTGTCACCATCCTAAAGGAATATCCTTTTATCGGTGTCATGGGCTATGCCGCCGGGGAAAACCCGTTCTCTTACCCTGAGCTTAAATATGACAAGATAAAGCTCTTTATTGCAGAGGCTGCAAAGCTTGTGGATTACATCATCCTTGACTGCAGCTCCAATATGCTCAACTTTTTTACGCCCACGGCAATCGAGGCGGCGGATGTGACCGTCCGCATCATCACCCCGGACCTGCGGGGCTTGAATTACCTGCGGGCGCACAAACCGCTGCTCACGGATAACAAGTTCCATTATGACAGCCACCTGACCTTTGCGGGGCTTGCCCGCCCCTTCCATGCCATTGATGAGATGGACCACCTGATCGGCGGCTTTGACGGTCTGCTCCCCTATGCGAAGGAGATCGAGCGCTGCGGCACCGGCGGGCAGATGTTCAAAGCCCTTGCCTATTGCAACCAGCGTTACATCAATTCCATAAAGCTTGTCCGGGAACGTCTTGCGCAGCCGGGTGATGACATCCCCGAAAGAGAGCTGCCACCGGAAACGGAATCCTTTTCCGGAACCGGGAACATGGAGCAGAACTTTCCGCCGGAGGACGGTTCCTATGTGGAGTCCGCCGGCAATGATATGGACGCTGAGCGCACTGCTTCCGTCCACCCGGATCAGGAAACCTCCGGCACATGGGATGGGGACATTCCCGCGCAGCCCGTGACCGGAACCGAAAAATACAGGCAGGATGCACCTGCCGGAAAGGAGATGAAACACCATGGGCATGGAATCCTTAAATGACATGTTCTTTACTTCCGCCGGAAAAGAGGCGCTTACCTATGACCAGATCCTTGAGGACGTGCAGAAATACTGCACCGAAAAGCACGCCGACAAACTGACCACGGAGGGAAACAGGGATGAGGCACGCAAGCTCCTGCGGGAATTTATCGCCCAGTATATCATCAGCCGCTCCTACCATCTGGATGGCTTTACCACGGAGACGCTGTGCGACACCCTCTATGAAGACATGGCGGGCATCTCTTTCCTGCGGAAGTGGATCTATATGCCCGGCGTGGAGGAGGTAAACATCAACGCCTTCGATGATATTGAGGTCATTATGAGCGGCGGGCGTTCCATGAAGATCCCTGACCGCTTCCAGTCACCGCAGCACGCCATTGATGTGACAAGGCGCCTGCTCAATACCTGCGGCATGGTCATCGACGACACCATGCCCTCCGTCATCGGCTTTTTGGACAAGAACATCCGTATCTCAGTGGATAAAACGCCCATTGTGGATTCCGAGGTGGGCATCAACGCATCCATCCGTATCGTCAACCAGCAGACCGTATCAAGGGAAAAACTGATCCGCTCCGGCTCTGCCACGGATGAGATGCTGGATCTTCTAACCTGCTGTATCCGTTACGGCGTTTCCGTCTGCATTGCAGGCAGCACCGGTTCCGGGAAAACCACGGTCATGAGCTGGCTTCTGTCCATGGTGCCTGACAACCGCAGGCTCATCACCATTGAGGAGGGCAGCCGGGAATTTGACCTGATCAAGCGTGATACAGATGGTCATGCGACAAACAGTGTGGTACATTTGCTCACCCGTCCCCATGAGAACCCGTCCCTTGACATTGACCAGGACCTGCTCCTTGAGCGTGTCCTGCGCAAGCACCCGGACGTGATCGGCGTGGGTGAGATGCGGTCCGCAAAAGAAGCCCTGTCCGTGGCGGAAAGCTCCCGTACCGGGCATACCGTGGTGACTACCATCCACTCCAATTCCTCCGAGTCCACTTATCGGAGGATGATGACACTTGCCAAGCGGAAATATAACATGGCAGACGACATCCTGATGCAGATCATGGTGGAAGCCTATCCCATTGTGGTATTTACCAAACAGTTAGAAGACGGCAGCCGCAAGATCATGCAGATCATTGAGGGGGAAGACTACCGGGACGGGCAGCTCATCTACCGGCCACTCTATCAGTATGACGTATCGGATAACTGCACCGACGAAACAGGAAAGATCACGGTTGTCGGCAGACATAAACGGCTTGGCAGCATTTCCGACACCTTAAAAAAGCGGATGCTGGACAACGGCATTCCCGCAGGAAAACTGGCGCCATTTTTAACGATCCCCGCGCCGGAGAAAGCACAGAAAGGAGGCACACGCAATGCACTGGATACAGATCATCATTTTCCTGTTAATCCTTAACGGACTGTTCACCCTGTTTTCCGTCCGTTTCAACGATTTCCTGCATCTGCTTGCAAGAACGCACAAAAGCACCCTTCAGGATGATGTGGATGTCATGCTCGGAAAACCGGCAAAGGGATTTTTCAACCGTGAAACGCTGGAAGTCGAACAGCTTCTTGCAGCCACGGGGCGGGAGGGACGTTTCGCTTTTATCAAGCGCATCTCCCTTCTGATGTTTGCATTGGGAGCCGTGGCAGCGCTGCTCTTAAACAACCCCTTCCTGATCCCGGTCTTAGGCGCCGGATTCGCCTTTGCTCCGGTCTGGTATCTGCGCTCCACTGCCGCAGCTTACAAGAAGCACTTAAATGAGGAACTGGAGACTGCCATCTCCGTCATTACCACCTCTTATTTAAGAAGCGGGGATCTGCCAAAGGCGATCAAGGAAAACATCCCTTACTTGAACCCGCCTGTAAAAGCACATTTTGAGGCTTTTATCACAGAATCCGAGATGTTGAACGCCAACATGGTATCCACCATCAATACCCTGAAGATGAAGGTTCCGAACCGCATTTTCCATGAATGGTGCAACACCCTGATCCAATGTCAGAGCGACCGCAGCATGAAGAATACCCTGACCTTTACCGTACAGAAATTTTCCGACCAGCGCATCATCCAGTCGGAACTGGAGGCAATCATCAATGAGCCGAAAAAAGAGGCGATCACCATGATGTTCCTTGTCATAGGGAATATCCCGCTTTTATATGTGCTGAACCATTCATGGTTTGAAACGCTGATGTTCTCCACACCGGGGAAAGTCACCCTCGCCATCTGCTGCGGGATCGTGCTGTTTTCCTATACCCGTATCATGCAGCTTTCCAAGCCCATTGAATACAGGGCATAACTTATATCCTTCCGCCGGCGGCGCACTACACACCGGGAATCGTTGAAAATCCGTAGTGCAGAAATGAGGTAATGATTATGACCGGATTACTGATCCTTTTTGCTTCCATTCTCGCAGGAGTCGCCTGTTACAACCTGTCCTGTGCCTTCGTGGACGTACCGACGGCAAAGACCTCCCGGATGATGATGCTGGCAAAAAAGCAGACCGGGGCAGGCAATGAAAAGCTTTTTGATGTATACCTGACCAAGATTGCCGGAAAGCTGTCCCCGTTTCTTAAGCTTGATCCGATAAAAAAGAACCGGCTTGCCCTGACACTCGACATCGCAGGCATTCCGCTGACGCCGGAGTGCTACACCATGAAAGCGCTCCTGACCGCGCTCGTAACCGGGCTTGCCGCCATTCCTTTTTTCCTGTTCATGCCCCTCATGGGACTGCTGATGATAGGGCTTGCGGTGATGATGTGGTTCTCCACCTATTACAAAGCCTTTGACCTTGTAAAGAAACGCAGGAAACTCATCGAGGCGGAGCTGCCCCGTTTTGCAGTCAGCATACAGCAGGGGCTTGCCACGGACAGGGATGTACTAAAGCTTTTGACTTCCTACCGCCGCATTGCCGGTCCCCATCTGGGGCAGGAACTGGACACCACCGTTGCGGATATGCGGACAGGCAACTATGAAAATGCCCTGCTCCACCTTCAAAACCGCATCGGCAGCACCATGCTCTCGGACATTGTGCGCGGACTGATCGGGACACTGCGCGGGGATGACCAGCAGATGTATTTTAAGATGCTGGTATTCGATATGCGCCAGATCGAACAGAACAACCTGAAGAAAGAAGCAGGGAAACGTCCCAAGCAGATGCAGAAATATTCCATGATGATGCTTTTCTGTATCCTTCTGATCTATGTGGTCGTTCTCTCTGTGGAAGTTGTCGGCTCTCTGGGCGCCTTTTTTTAAGACTCCCCCAGAGTCCATATCCACCGGCAAAGGAGGTGATGCCTATAACCCTTAATTGTAACCCGTAAACTTTTGCAACCATGGAGGAACCTTATGAAAAAATTCGTATCACTCCCCGCCCTGCTCGTCTATGCGGCAGTGGCAGTAACCACCGTTATTATCATGAAAAAGAAAAGGAGATCAGAAAACTATGCGTAAAGCAATCCAAACACTGAAGATCAAGGCAGCATGTGCCGCAGCCCGCACAAGGGCTGTCCTGAACAATGAGGCAGGGGATTTCTACATTTCCGATGGCGTAAAAATCATTATCGCTGTCGTATTGGGCGCACTTTTACTGGCTGCCCTGACACTCATTTTCAACGATACCGTCATTCCCCGTATCACGCGGGAGATTGAGGGATTGTTCGGACCTTAAAGGGAGGCTGCTTATGACAGATCCTGTATTAAGCGTCAGCTATGCCACCGTTGCAAGCTTCTTTGAAGCAGCGCAGGGCAACTACCGGAATGCGGTGTATGTTTCCTGCTCCTGCAATTATGAGCGGGAATCCGGATGCAGGGATTTCCTGTTCATTCCGGGGCATGACTGCCGCCCGATCCTTCTCCCGCTCTCCGATGCGGAGGCTTTTATGGGAACAAAGGTGGACAGGACAGACTGTGCCTGTATCATGGACAGTGGGTGTTTCATCCGTCTTTATGGGAAGTGGCTGGAACTCTCCACTGCTTCCCCAAAGGACTGCCCGCTCCTGCAAATACTCCGCCTTATGAACCAGTCCCCGGTCCTGTAACACAAGGGCCGGGGATTTTCCTTGGAATACTCGCAAATGACTTAAAAACAGACGCCCAAGGCATATGAAAACTGCCGTTTTTTTCCTACAATGTACTTATAAAATACTTAATCCATACGGAGACCACACGAAGGGAGGTTATGCCAATGAAACATAAAAATACCCTGACAAAAATCAAATGCCCTTACTGCGGGCGCAGTGCCGTACTCAGGAAGGCATCCTATGTATATAAAGAAAAAGCACTGGACGAATACCTTTATGTCTGCACCGGATACCCGGAATGCGATGCCTATGTAGGCGTCCATGCAGGCACCATGCGCCCCAAAGGGACACTTGCCAACGGAGACCTGCGGCACAAGCGGATCGAAACGCACAGGATGTTCGATGCCATATGGAAACACGGTATCCTCTCCCGTAAGGAAGCGTACCGGTGGATGCAGGATATTTTCTGCCTCCCCAGCTCAGAGGCGCATATCGGGCAATTTTCCGACTACCGCTGCGACCGCCTGAAAGATGAATGCTTAAGGGTACTTCAGAACAACCATGTAAAGATCGCCTGCTGAAAAGCAGGAAACATTGCAGCATAAAAAACGAAAGCGGGGTGAATACCATGGCAGCAATGAACAACAAAGAACGGGAACTGGTGGAAAAACACCTTTACCTTGTCAGGAATACCGTACTGGGAACCATCTCAATCAATGAATCTATACAGGGACTTGGCTATGATGATTTATACCAGACCGGCTGCGAGGCGCTCTGCCATGCTGCCATGAAATATCGGGAAGGGGCAGGCGCCTCCTTTCACACCTTTGCGGGTATCGTCATCAAAAACCGCCTTATCTCCCACTGCCGGAAAATATCCAAGACACAGGCGCCTTTGGAATACATGGATGCGCCACAGGCATCCGGTTCCAGCCTTACCTTTGCGGACACCTTTCCGGATCAGAATTACCACGCATTGTCCGATACGGATACATTTCTTTTTCTTATTGAAGTAAGGAAACAATATTCCGGCATTGCAGGGAAAGGGATTGATGCGCTGACTCTGAAATGCTGCGGGCATACCGGTGTGGAAATAGCCGCGCAGTACGGAGTCGCCCCAAACCATGTGGCGGCATGGATCTCAAGGGCGTCCAAAATGCTCCGCAAAGATATGCAGGTTGCCTGCTAGAAAAGGAGGAAAACACCATGATGACACTTTATACAGCCATAGGAAATTACCGTCTTGCACAAAACGGACTTCCCCTCGTTACCACAGGCGGACGGGACTGCGCACTGGATACGCATGAGCTGCTCTTGTGGTCCAGCCTTGCCTTCCGTATCCTGACCTATCAGGAGCTTCGGGCAGAATTTTATGAGAAAGAGCGGGAACTGCATATCCTTGGGGAACTTGATTTTGACCATTACTTAAACCGCCTCATCATACGCAGGCTGGTGGCTTCCGGCAGGGACTGTACCGGCGTGGATGCGCTGTATGACCTTTTAGGACACCTGTATGTCCAGCCTGCACCGGACAGCATACTGGTAAAGGCGGCATCTTTCTTCAAGCTCTTTTTCGGGCGGAGGCTCCCGTTTGGAAAAGCCCTGCTGGTGTTCCACTCCGAAAAGCTTGATCCAATGGAAAAGCAGATCATGGCGCTGCTCCGCCACCAGATGCTTTCCACTGCCGAGCTGATCGGCTGTGCGGAAAACGGGAAACACCGTCTGAAAAACAGCAGCGAACTGATGGAATGCCTGTACCATGATGAGGATTCCGACTGCGACAGCATTGTTACCGACTGCCGCCTCTCCGAAACCCGCTTTCCTGTACTGACTGCCGTTGCCAACCTGTATTTCAAGCAGCAGATTACATTCCAGATTTTATAAGGAGGCATTTATGGAATCCATACCAAAACCGTTACTCCAGCGACTGGTCCTGACTTTTCTGGTCGGGACCGGCTGCTTTTTTACCGGACTCGTCTTTTTCCTTTATGAAAAAGATGTTTCTTTTTTCGCCCTCAGCTCCCTGCTCTTTGCCGGATCTGCAGCAAAAAGCATACAGCTCTGCCTTCAGATCAAAAAGAAAACTTATGTGGTGCTGGAGGGCACCTGCACGGATGTCCGTCCAAAGCTTTTCAGAAACCACCGCGACATCTTCCTTACCGATAAGGATGGGAATGAACATCTTCTCCTCGTCGGAAAAGACTATAAGATACGCCCCGGCATTTCCTATCGTTTTTACTTTAAGGATCAGAACAGCACCCTGCCGGGACAAAATCCGTTTCTTGCCAAAGCAACTCTGACAGACAATCTTCTGGGCATGGAGGAAATCAGTTAAACGCCCGACAGCAGTAAAAACCGCTATTAGCTCAATATCTTGTATTTAATCATTTGACATTATCCATATATTGTGCTAAGATAATCCTGTAATTGATTTTTGTGCTTCCTTACAGGATATGCGGATCGCATATATGCACACGCTGTTTAAGATTGAAATGAGTGTCAGAAGAACCCTGCCGATAAGTGGCAGACTTTTGGCACTTTTTTTAATGCAACCAAAAATTTTTCATCACGAAAGGAGAATGAAACCATGTTTACAGCAATCTCACTCATGGGCAGAGTCACAGCAGACCTCGAACTCCAGACAAGCCAGGGCGGGACAGATTACGTCCAGTTCAATGTGGCGGTCAACAAAGGATTCGGTGAGCAGGAACACGCCAATTTTTACCAGTGTGTCCTGTTCGGAAAGTCCGCAGAACGGATCATCAATGCCAAAGCCAGAAAGGGCAGCCTGCTCTTTATCACGGGTGATCTTGACCTTGTGGAATACACCCGCAAGGCAGACAACTCAAAAGGCATGATCCCCAAGATCACCGTACATGACTGGAGCTATGTCCCTGTCGGCAAACGCATGGAGGACAATGGCGCAGAAAACGGCGCACCTGCCGGTGTGGAAGACGGTTTTATGAACATTGAGGACTGTGGCGAGAATGGACTGCCGTTTAACTGATGCCTTTGGGCATCGCTGGCGGCATAAGAGGAATTGCATCAGGGAATGGATCCCTGCTGTGATTCCTCTTTTTTTATTTTAACGAAGGGAGTGAAAACACCAAATGAGAAAAACCATATTTACCCGCAGCATGAAGATCCTGATCGTCGTCCTGCTCCTTCTGGCTGTCTTTTTCCAGAAGGAACATTCCCAAAGGCTGATGGCTATCGCCCTCATCCTCTGGATTGCCGTCATTGCCGGCATATTCCTGTTCCGGCAGTCAGGGAATCTATTCAGAAAAAGCAGCGCCTTTTTCTCTGCCTTGAAACAGGCTATCAGGCAGGCACTGGCTGTTTCAGAAAAGACATCACAGGCATCCCCGGTACAGGAAGGTGCGGCAGAACCGTATAAACCGGACTCTACTGCCCAACCTGCGCCCACTGCCTCTGACAGCAGGGAAACGGAGACCATCCTGCTCCATATCTCGCTGCGGATCACGGAAAAGCTGAAATCGGCTTATCCCCAGTCCGTCTGGCAATGGAAAGATGTACCGTCCCTGCATGGCATCCTGAATGGTGAGACCGTCCGTATTCTGGTTGAAAATATGGATACCTATACCCACGCGGACATTTCTTTTGACCGCTTCGGGCGTATCCATGTGGAGCCAATGGTAATCGGCAGCTTCACGGAGCCTACCGAAAGCGTCAGTACGGATGCGGCAGATGAAACACCTGCGGAACCATCTGTTGTGGATGTAAGGGTATGGTATGAGCTGATCGGGCAAAAGGTACTGGAGGAACAGATCACCGACCTGAACGCCAACGGTCACTCCATGCTCACCATCAAGGAAAACGGCGACATTGTAATAAACCGCCAGAAAAAAGAAGTCCTGAAGGCGACACTGGACTCTTTTCCTGAAAAGAATTACTGGAAAGAGCTGGTATCCCTGCTGGAAGAAAATGAACTCAAAGGGAAAATCACAGGCAGCGGCCTGCAGATTTCATGGATTTAATCCAAAACACATCAGAAAGGAAGAATGAATTATGGCAAAAACACCTTTATTTGCAACTTGGACATGGAAGCTCAGTATGCCTGAGCCTTTTGATGCAATCGCATCGAACACAAGTACAACCTACTACTCCACCTACTGCACCACGCCTACTAAGAAATCAACCCTGCACTCTCCTATCCTTGCGGCAATCCTTGCCTACATGGATATGGATACCACTCTCACGCCGGGCAGCTCATCCGAGAGCGCCATCGGTACGCAGGGCGATAAAACCGTGGCAGAATACCAGAGCCGTACAGGGGAGATCCATGTGGCGGTGTTCAACAAAAAGAACGGTAAATTCAATGTAAACCGGTACGAGGACATTACCGCCTCACCAAAGGTCTATTCCCTAAAGGACGGCGGCAGTATCGGGACAGCGCTGTTTTTTGTACTGCTCCCTGAAGCCATGAAAGATGACGAGTTCAGGGAAAACTACGACCTGCTTGGAAAATGCAAAAACGACGGCTTTGCAGACATGGATGAGGCAGAAAAAGCAGCTTTTATCCTGTGCGACAACCTCTACCGGAGGATTGAAGGCGCAGACTCACTGCCTGCAGCCGGGATCAAGTTAAGCATCCCAAATACAGGGAACCTGCCCCAGCTCACTGCTGTCAATTTAAGCAGGAATGCTTATTCCCCCAGCAGCGTACTTTTTGGCACATTCCGTATCCTGACGGGCAGTTCAGCCACAGTTGTAGCTGCCACTGTAGACAGGAACGATTTTGTCAGCCATTTCCCACTCTCAGAAAGAACCCTCACCCCAAAAGAAGAACTGATGATTCCCCGGATCGAGGACTGGTACGTTATCCCGCCGGAAGTTGTCACCATCTGCAAACACGCCCACCTTACCACGGGCGGCAGCCAGCCCATGCGCAACTTTATGATGCGCGGACCGGCCGGAACGGGAAAGACGGAAGGGGCAAAAGCAATCGCTGCAGGTCTGGGACTTCCCTACCTGTACTACACCTGCTCTGCCAATACGGAGATCTATGACTTTTTAGGGCAGATGCTGCCTGAAACAGAGGAGCGGGGACATGGAGCCAAGGAATATCCAACCCTTACCGACATCCAGATGGATCCGCCGTCGGCATACAAAAAACTGACCGGGATCTACGATGAAACCGTCACGGATGCCGAGGTCTATGACAAGCTGTTGGAAGTCATGGCTCAGGATGCGAAGGAGCTTATGTCAGAAAACAGTTCCGGACAGCGGTTCCGTTATGTGGAGACGCCGCTGATCACGGCAATCAGGAACGGCTACTTGATCGAGATACAGGAACCCACGGTCATCGCGAACCCCGGCGTGCTGGTAGGCTTAAATGCCCTGCTTGACCGCTGTGCAAGCGTTACTCTGACTACGGGCGAAGTGATCCACAGGCATCCCGATACCGTTGTGGTCGTAACCACAAACAATAATTATGCAGGCTGCCGTGACATGAACCAGTCCGTCATCTCCAGAATGAACCTTATCATGGATATGGAAGAACCGGATGTGGATACCCTGACGGAGCGTGTTATGAAAGTGACCGGATGTACGGATAAATCAGCCGTTTCGGACATGGCTGCCTCCATACAGGAAATCAGTGAACGCTGCAGGGAAACCCTGATCAACGACGGGAGCTGTGGCGTCCGCGAGCTGATAAGCTGGGTGCAGTCCTACATGGTCTGCGGGAATGTCATGGAAGCTGCCAGATATACGGTGCTTTCCTCCGTTTCCAGCGATCCTGAAAACCGTGCCGACATCTTATCCTCCTGTCTGGAGCAGAAATATGCCGCCTAGGAGGAACTGACCATGGATTATCAAAAAGAACAGGAACTAAGGAAACGGCTTGCCCACAACCTGCGCAGCCTCCGTATGGCGCGTATGCCGGCGCTCTCACAAAAACGCCTTGCCGATAAGCTGGGCGTTACCCAAAAGAGCGTTTCGCGGTACGAAAATGCCATAAGCCTGCCGCCCGCCCATATACTTGTGGCGATAGCGGAATTATTCGGGCTTACCACGGATGCGCTTTTTATGGAAGGTCTTTCCCCAAATACAGAAAAGAAAGAAGGGACAACAACGAATGAGAACATCACATCTGGCAATCCGGCGCAGGATTGCTGAACAAAAAAGCAAGCTGACGGACGAACAGCTTTTTTCCTCGCCGCAGTTTGCAGCATACCTGACAGACATAGCGGAAGGAGTAACCGGACGCTACCGCAGGAAAAGCAGTGTAAAAACCTACTGGGATGCAACGCCCCGCGCGGACATCGCCCACACGGACAACCGCATCATTGTGGTCAACACAGGCAATTCCCTGACCAGAAGCTTCCCTACAAGGAGCCTTCGGGCAGACAGCCTGCTCGGTATCGTCGGGCATGAATGCGGGCACATCCTGTTTTCTGATTTTACCATGCTGGAGACCTGCCGCCAATCACTACTCAGCGGCAGGTTCTACCCCAAAACGCCGGAGGATCTGTCAGCAAAGCAGGAACGGAACTTAAAAGAAATCCTTGAATACTTCGAGGCAAAGGATGAAGCAGTCATTTCCGCTGTTTCCAAGATCACTCATGGTCTGGTGAACATGATGGAGGATGTCTATATTGAAGGTCGCATATGCGATGCCTTCCCCGGCGGCATAAAGACAGGCATTCTCTTAAATAACCTGCGTTTCGCTGAGGAGATGGATTCCGTCAAAGAAGAAATAGACAAACAGCACCACGAAGTCATTATCGTGATGAACCTGCTGATCCAATATACCAAGACCGGGGACATCAACAATCTGGGCGGCTATAAGGGACCTTTCCTTGATACCGTTTATGAGTGCATTCCCTACATAGATGAGGCGGCTTATGATGACGACTCACGGGTACGTTTTGATGCCGCCAACAAAATGCTGCTCCTTCTGTGGTCCTACATGGAAAGCTTTATCAAACAGGTGCGGGAGGATCTGAAGAATCATACAAACAATGCAGAGGAAGATTTAGGCAGCCAGCTTGCCGGCGGTGCGCCCCTTCCGGGAGGCACCGGGAAACCTGTATCCAAAAGTGCAGCGGCATCGCAGCATGATCCGTCTTCCGACGAAGATGACCGCGAACAGCTCCGGCAGGCTCTTGATTATGAGGCGGGGCGGATTGCACTGGAGAAAACAGATGAAATCGGGGACGAAGGAGACGGCGGCATCAGCCGCACCAACGATTATGCCGGTGCCGGATATGTATCGCAGGCAGCGGAAGACATGGAACACATCATGGCACAGCTCGCGGAAGATGCCGCGTATGCTTCCTATGAACAGGAACTCTCTGAGGAACTGCAGGCAGAATCGGATAAGATCCGGTACGGCAATATCCACCGCAGAAAGCATGTCAATGTGAACCGTATGGCGTATGTGGATTCTTCCTACATGGAAGCATACCAGAAAGTCGCGCCCCCGCTGCTCCTGATCTCCAAGCGGCTCCAGAAACAGATCGCACAACTTCTGAAAGACTACAGGGAAGGCGGGAAATTAGACAACCTTCCCATGGGAAAGAGGATCAACGTGCGCAATGCTGTCCGCAATGACGGAAGGCTTTTTTACAAATTAAAGCTCCCTAATGACCGGACGGATATTGCCGTTGCCATCTTAAATGACGAAAGCGGCTCCATGAGTTCCTGCAACCGCATCACTTATGCCCGCTCCGCATCTATTATCCTGCATGACTTCTGTAAGGGACTGGATATTCCGGTCGCCATTTACGGACATTCCGAATTTGATGATGTGGAACTGTATGCCTACGCGGAATATGATTCCGTTGACAACAAAGACCAGTACCGGCTGATGGACATGAGCGCCAGATGCGGGAACCGTGACGGCGCTGCCCTGCGCTATGTGGCAGAACGCCTGATGACAAGACCGGAGGCAGTCAAGCTCCTGATCATCATCTCAGACGGTCAGCCCGCAGGCGACGATTACTACGGCACGGAGGCAGAAGCAGACCTGCGCGGCATCAAGAAGGAATATTCCGCAAAGGGGATACAGCTTTTTGCAGCCGCAATCGGGAGCGACAAGCCTAACATCCAGCGGATCTACGGGGACGGTTTTCTTGACATCACAAACCTTGAGAAGCTTCCCGTCAATCTGGGCAGGCTTATCATCCAGCAGGTAAAAACCAGATATACAGCTTAAAAAAATAAGAAAGAAGGTATCCATATGAACATGAATGAAGATTACATTTCCAACCAGATCGCTGTTTATAAAAACAGCAAAACCCTGTTAGAGTTTCAGGACAAGCTGAAGGTTGCACCCATCACATCCTATGCGCATATCCACGCAAGCGGTGAGACAGGCACAGACGGAAGGCGGATTCACTCCCTGATCGGGATTCTGATGAAGGACTATTCCAAAGGCACCGGGGATAAGGCAATCACTGTATGCGCCAATATCTCCCCGCAGGAGGCAAAGTTTATTTTAAGCCGCCTGACTGCCGGATTTCAGGAATACACCTTCCAGCAGGAAAAGATATTCGGGGACAAGGATGAACACGGCTATGCAAAAGTGTCAAAGGTCCGGATCATCCGCGCCACAAAGGACAGCAAAGGGACGGTGCGGAAACTGCCCTGGTATGTTGAGGTGGAAAACGGCAAGGGGATCCCGCAGAAAAATGCTACCGGCGGAACCTATATGAAAGCCAATTCATTTGTCAGCTCCGGGAAGGTATACGCCAATTTGAGCGATCTTGACTTCCATGATCTCTTAAGCAGCGTTTCCTCTTACATCGACTGCTGGGAACACGCCATTGCGCCGTCGCTCATCACCAAGGCAAAAAACGCTGTGGCAGCCAGACAAGCCGCCAGAAACGCAGCATAAATACAACCAAATAACAATGTTTAAGAAGGGAATGCCTACGCGGTGTTCCCTTTTTTATGAAAGGAGGCTCACATATGAGCAGATTACATGAACTGACACATTTACAGAAACAATTCGCGGAAGAACACCAGAATACCGTATTCGCTTTCTTAAGCCAGAAAGGGCTTTCCGCTGAGGATTACTACGACATCGTTATCTTCGGGTATCTTCAAGCCGTACAGGAGTATGACGAGAATCCTGCCCTGTCCCGTTTCCAGTTTACCACTATCGCATGGAGAAAGATGAACCAGTGCCTGAGCAAGCATTACGCCTATGAAGGCAGACTGAAACGCTCGGCAGCTACCGTAAGCGCCCAGACATATACCCATGCAGGACGGACACTGGAGGAGATCCTGCCCAACCGCCGGAAGTGTTTACAGGAACAAACTGCAGACAGGCTGTTTATAATGGAGGTGCTCTCCTGCCTGACGGAAACGGAACGGCAGATGGTCTACTTAAAAGCCGACGGTCTGACCTGCCGGGAGATCGCAGAAAAGTTTTCTACCACCGTATACAGCATCAACGGACGGTTCCGCCGCATGAGGATGCGTCTTACGGAAATGAATTTTTAGCAAAGGAGCGTTGATGACATGAATGGAATATATGGAATGGAACTGCAGTATGAAAGCCTTATTCCCGTTGAACGCACAAAAGATACCTTCCTTTCGGTGGGTACTGTAACTTTCCTGATTAACGGGGACGAGCTGCCGCTGGATTTCAATATCACGGAAGGCGGCGTGGAAGGCAATGACGGTGATACCGTCCGGCTCCATGCACTGATAAAGGATTTTGAACCGCAGGTTTATATGGACGAGTACCAGAAACTTGGTCTGAAAGCCTCCGATCTGGATTACGGCTTTTTTGCCGACCGGCACTCTGACACCTACCTGCTGGAAGCATATGCAGAGTTTTTTTATACCGGCAACACGGTCTATCTGCCGATCACCTTAAAATCTGCCTGCCTTCTTTTTCAGGATGGCAGCACCCTTGATTACAGTGACCGCATCTCTGTGTTTGCGCAGAAACAGCTTGCGGAAGTGGCATAAAGGAGGAGATACGATGCTTACATTATTCAAAAATAACCAGAGATCCCTGCCTTCCAAACGGCAGGTCTGCGTAACAGGCACCCTGACGGAAATATTGAGACCGGGCAATCCCGCCGTCTATCTCTATCACGGGAACCTGATCCGTACATCCACCGTACAGGCTATTTTGGAAGCTTCTTCCAGTCATGTGCGCTTTGAAACAAAGAACAGTGTTTATACCATTTCCTACAATAGCCCTCCGGGATCCGGCATTCAGGTAACAGCCTGATCCACAGCGCTATTCTGTAGATAATGACCGGGACTGTCTGCTAATGCGGCAGTCCCTTTTGGAAAGGAGGACACCATGAAGGAAACTGTTCAGACAGAAACGACCGCCCTGCGCGGCGAATTAAGGAAGCTGCTCATGACACTTAAGAACAACCGTGAAAAAGTTCCTCTTGCAACGCTGAAATCCAAATACAAGAAGGGATATGACGCATTATGTGCCGACATCAGACGCTCCGCCACAGACTATGCGAGGCATCTGGTGTTCTGCGGCATCCGTATCCACAAGGATTATCTTGAGGAGGCTGCTTCCATCATCAACAGGACGATTGAACAGTCCGGCATCTTAAAACAGCTCTCAAAAGCTGCTTTCAGCCACCAGGATATAGCAGAATTTGATGCCCTTGCCGGGATACTGCGGGAGAAGATCCTTGACGATCTGGAACCGTTCTATGCAAAACACCTCGCGCTGTATATCACGCAGGAGTGTCTGGAAAATCCTGATACAGCACCGCTGATCTACTGCGTGGCAAGCCACTGCTTCTGGCAGGACGGGAAATGGATCCCGCTGGAACTCTACAAATCCATTGCTGCGCACCCGCAGGAAAAGAGTGCATGACCGCCGACATCAACATCACAATATTAAAAAAGAAAAGGAGACCGAAATGAAAGAACTTCAAATCGAAAGAAACATAGACAATGAAATAGTCACAATCACACTCACGGATGACGAACTGGAAAAAGCATACCGCATCATGGAGCGGCGTTATCTGGATGAGGACTTTGCCAATGCCCTTGCGGATGCCATGCAGAATCCGGACACCCGCTTCCTTTCAGGACACCTTGAGGAGTTCCCTGAACTATCGGACTGGCTCTGCCTGTACTTTGATGACCTTTTTGACGCCAATATGGGACATAATGACCTGCTGGAACTGGCACTGAACCATCTGCATAACGAATCCCTTCATTCGCATTTTTTCTCAGCGCTTTCAAGGATTGCACCCGTGGTCTGCATGGGGACTGAAAAGGATATGGCAGACTGTGAACAGAACTGCGGCAGATACCACCATTGCAGCAATATTGCTGAGGCAAATGACCGGAGCAGGCAGTGGGAAACGCTCGCTTCCCTGATCTCCATGCACAACGACGGGAACTGTACCTGCGGCAAGGATGACAGCGGCGGTGAGTGCCCTGCAGCAAAATACTTAAAAGGCGCATGGGACATCAGCGATTTCTTCCACTCGGAAGACGGGAAGGAGGCGGTGTAAGATGGCAAATATCTGTACGGACACCGTGGTTTTTTATGCTGCATCCGATGAGCAGGAAAACGGGCTTGCCGCACTGAGGCAGGCTGTCAGCGCCTGTTACCCTGACGGGACTTCCATGGATGATTCCAGACTCTGCCGGATCTTTGAGCAGAACAGCATCCCGACGGACGGCTTAGACCTCCGCAGCGATGTAATAGATGTTTCCCTTATTGATGATGGGTACATCACCCTGTACTGCGACTCTGCATGGACTCCCATGTATGAGGCATACCTAAGTCTTGCAGACCACTTCAATGTCAGTTTTGAACTGCAGGCAGAGGAATGCGGATGCGACATATATATCAATACGGACATAAACGGCGCCTACCTGCCATCCCACTATAAGGCGTACCTTTCGGAACGGCCGGAGGACGGTTCTCTGGATACCCTCTTTGACAATGCGGACGGGGATACGGATTTTTATTTTGATTCGGAAGATGACCTGCTCCAATGGTTCAGGGAACGCGGCGGCGTTGACGCAGACTCCATTCAGGCATTGCAGGACATTCTGGATACCGCTTATGTCTCCATCCATGAATTTGTAAACCCATATTAGAGGAGGGACAGGGAATGGCACTTTATAAAAAGCTGGATATGTGGTCCATACTTGACGGACTGGACAAAATGATGGACTACTGCTACAACGGGAATGAGAAAGACAGCCCCTACTGGGACCATTACTATGACCAGATCAATGAATTATGCAACATGGCGTCTGACCTGTATGTGGAGCTGCAGGAAATAAAAAACCGGCTCTGGTATCAGATGCCTGCAAAGAAGATCGCTTTCTGTGACGAGGACGACTGCAGCCAGACGGCGACGGCATGGTTCAACACTGCGGCGGCGATGCTGTCCGACACTGACATGACGGAGCTGCTGGAACATGAGAACCTCTACTGCGCAGATGAATGGGCGGAAAAGCAGAAACGGATTTCTGCCCTGAGCAGGCTGACCAAACAGCAGCAGATGTTCCTCTATACGGAAGTCACCGGATTCATTACCCGGTATCTGGAGCTGTCGGCGGCATTTGACACCATCGAAGCCGTCATCACTGAACTGGATTACCACCAGTCCGCCATGAAAGGCAGGGAAGGCGTCACGCTCCCGCAGTCAGCATACGTTTAAGCCAGTATGCAGAAATATAAATCAAACCGATCAATATACAAGAAGGAGGCTTTTATGTATATCAGCACATCAACTTACGGGGGCATAGACTGGCACGACTCCCGCACCATATACGAACAGTTAAAAATCAATGGCTCTTACAATATCGCAGAGGATAAGGTCCCGGGAACCATCGCAGATGACATTGCCAGAGACTTCCCCTATGTGGAAAACATCCGGGAAAAGATACTGCAGGCGCTTTCCGAAAAAACCTGCCTCCAATTTGCTATCAAGGATGCTGAAACGGATAACGAAGGAAATGTAACCTATAAGGACTGCGAAACCAGTGAATTTGACGGACATACCTATCTGGAGAGTGAGGCTGCTTTTGACGGCAGCAAACTGACACTGCGCCGAGATTATGCCTTCGGGCAGGTTTCCTACATTACAACCTATCATGTTGAGGACATCCCGGATGACCAGCTCGGCTATATCGTGACGGAAGATTTTCTTGCACCGACGAAAGGTGTTGACCTGGTGGAAAGGCTCTACCATGACATCTTTGATGATGAGGACAGCGCACAGGATTATGCCAATAACCTCAAGTTGCATGAGTTCCGATACCCCAAATCCATCGTCACTTTCCTTGTATGCAATAAAGGAGAGGTACTCCAGACAGAGTGGTATCAGCACCAGAAAGAAGCCATGCGGCTGATGGACAAAGCAGGGCAGACACATCTGGATGACAGCTTCGACATCTTTATCCAGAGGCACATAGAAAACCTGAAGAAAGCAGGATAAACACATTTAGAACCAATCCAGGGAGATGCAGCTTACGCTGTGTCTCCCTTTTTATTTCATACAATATATAGTATTTTCCGTTTGACTAATCACATATATTGTGGTATCCTAATTATGTTATTGAATTTTGTGCAGTTCCAGAACGAAAAGCACACGCTGTTTAAGTTTGTACGGAGTCAGAAAGTATAAAGTGCAGGACACTTTACGCCTTCTGGCTTTTTTATGTCTGTAAAAATACCATTTTGCAGGCTGTCATACAGCATATCTGTACGCAGGCAGGAATGACTACGGCAAACAGGCCGTTATCATCTCCTGCCTTTTTTCGTTCAAGAAGGGAGGGCTGAAACCGGGATTCACAGATCCAATGGCAAAATCAAAAAGAAAAGAGGTAAAACGAATGTCACAAACAACAGAACGTATCCATGAGTTAGTTGACAAGCTCAACCAATACCGCCATGAATACTACAATGAGGATGCACCCAGCGTATCCGATGCCGTCTATGACCATCTTTATGATGAGCTGGCACGGATGGAGAAAGAAACAGGGATCATCCTGAGCAACTCCCCTACCCAGACAGTGGGCTATAAGGCTGTCAGCAGCCTTGAAAAAGTGCGGCACCGTATTCCCCTGCTCTCTCTGGATAAAACCAAGACAGTGAGCGACTTGGCGGCTTTCGTAAAGGACCATGCCGCACTGCTCATGCTGAAGCTGGACGGGCTGACCGTAAAGCTCGTTTATGAGGGCGGGAAGCTTGTGGAAGGTTCCACAAGGGGCGACGGCGATGAAGGGGAACTCATTACCCACAACATAGCCGCCTTCCGGAATGTGCCGCTGTCCATCCCTTATAAGGGGCACCTTGAATTATCAGGCGAAGGTTTCATCCATAAAAGCGACTTTGAACGCCTGAAGGATACTCTTGCAGGAAGCGATGGAAAGCCCTACCGCAACGCAAGGAACCTTGCCTCCGGTTCTATTCGGTGTCTGGATGCAAACATCTGCAGGGAACGGGAGATCAGCTTTTTTGCCTTCAACCTGCTTGAAGGGATGGACGAGTTCCCTGACATACGGGACAGCCGCAGCGCACTGCTGCTTTCCATGGTTGATTACGGTTTCGGGATCTGCCCTTTTGTGCCGGTTCCCGCAGGCGCCACTGCCGGAGAGATCGAAAAGCAGATCCGGACATTGAAAGACCTTGCGGAGATCTCGGACATCCCCATCGACGGGATGGTGCTGCGTTATGACAGCCTTTCCTATTCCGCAGGTCTCGGCAGAACAGGACACCATTACAATGACGGCATCGCCTTCAAATTCGAGGATGACACCTATGAGACAGTCTTCCGCTCTATCGAATGGCAGACAGGACGCAGCGGTGAGATCGCGCCCATTGCGGCATTTGACACGGTGGAGATTGATGGCTGTGAGGTATCCAGGGCGAGCCTCCATAACCTGTCCTTCATCAAAAACCTTGAACTGCACCCCGGATGCCGCATCCTTGTATCCAAACGGAACATGATCATCCCCCATGTGGAGGAGAACCTTGACCGTGGCGCATATACGGACATGGCTCCGGATACCTGCCCCTGCTGCGGGCAGCCCACACGCATTTATGCCCGTCCCGGTAACGGGGGACGCATCGTGGAAACGCTCCACTGCGACAATCCCGAATGCGGCAGCCGTATCCTCCAGCGTTTCGTCCACTTTGCAGAGAAAAAAGCCATGAACATCAGGGGGCTTTCCGAAGCAACACTGGACCAGCTCATACAGATCGGCGCCTTAAAAGGTTATCAGGATCTGTACCACCTTGACCGTTACCGTGAGGAGATCACCGCACTGGAGGGCTTTGGGGAAAAATCCTATGAGAACATGATCGCTTCCATCAATGAAAGCCGCAACACGACATTCGTGCGCTTTGTGGTGGCAATGGACATCCCCCTGATCGGCAGGACTGCCGGCAGGATACTGGACAGGCATTTCCGTGGAAATTTACGGGAACTGGAGCTGGCTGCACTTGACCGCTTTGATTTTACCTGCCTTGAGGGGATTGGTGATACCATGAGCGGCAACATCCATGAGTGGTTCCGCAATTCGGACCATCTCCTGTTATGGCGCGGCTTACAGAAAGAATTACACTTTGAAAATGGTTTGGATGCAGAGGCATCCGGAGAGGAGAACACTATGAACACAACAGACAACAAATTTGCAGGATGCACTATCGTAGCCACAGGAAAA
>N._stephensi_711_cecum__coassemble_24_pt1 | contig 57902 bp, 47 predicted proteins | sample N__stephensi_711_cecum__metabat2_high_PE_008 | metagenome-assembled genome bin N | reverse complement strand
CTTCCAGTCGTATAGGGTACGAAATCTATATGCAGGTGCGGTGTCGCTTCGTCCATGTGAAGATGCGCCGAGAACACTCTCAACGTAGGATTACGCCTTTCAAAACCCTGCATATATTCATCAAGAATTTTCGCCGCAAGCTGTCCGTCCCCTGTCTTTGCCCCCATATCGTCCTTATTGCCAATCTGTATGATAATCTCATGGAATGGCTTCTCCTGTTTACCGGAGCAGATTTTCTCATAGTAATCATCAATCCGGCGATCATTTCTGGTCTGCTTCTCATTGTACCGAGCGAGTGCTTCATCAAATAATTCGTGATACACATCCTTGATATTTTCGTTGCGATATTTCACGTTCAGACTGCTCCGCTCCGGATCAGTGTTCTTTGCATGGAATTTTCTGCTGTTATGGTTGACAGAGCCTTTCCCTGTCATAATGCTGATTGTCCGCTTCAATAAATTTCCCTTTCTCCCTTGCCGGGTAAAACTGCGCCGACAGGCGCATAGCCTTTGTTACTTTCTGCGAAAGTAACGCAAAAGCACTTTCGACAGGCTACGCTCTATCAAAAGTGCCTTTGCGCCCTGCCGGGGGCTTTTCCGTCCTTACGGACGGGGCGGCTTTATGCCGCCTTATTGCCGCCTCTTTCCGGCTTTTGCCAAGACCGCAACAATGCAATGTCTGTAATCTCTGCAACCTTGCAATCTTCAAGAACGCAATTCCAAGACTGCAAAATTCTAATACCCTGCATTGTTGCGCTGTTGCCTTTCTCCGTCCGTCACTGTACGATTTTATCCAGTTCCCAATACCATGTATTGTTAATCCGCTTCGCCCGGATTCCTAACTCTTTCTTTGCGTTTTCCAGTGTCCGCTTTGATATGCCCTGTTCCTCCGCAATATTGAAAATCTCATTGCTCTGCATGGAATTTTTCATTTCTGCCAGTTCCCAGAGCAAACGCTTTGCCTGTTCCATTTTATTTGCTTTGGGAGCGATACCGCCTAACACTTCATCTGCTGTTATCTCATAATCTCCAAGCCAGTGAAAACCGTCCTCTGATAACGCAAATGCTTTCGGGTGTCCAAACGCCGCAAGGTTATTTTTTATCTGCACTACAGCCCTTGTATTTTCTTCTCCCTCAACTCTGCCGACTAAGAGAACGCTTCTTGCGACTGCAAAGAAATCAATCGAACCCATTCCCCGGTACGCCGCTTTATTGCCTGCCGCCTTGTTCATATGCCCGACAAGAATGATAGCACATTTGTATTTCTCCGCCAGTGCCGCTAATTTCTTTGTCATATCCCTTGCTTCGTTTGCCCGATTCATGTCCATGCCACCACCCAAATAGGCTTGTATCGGATCTAAAATCAATAACCTTGCTTTTGTCCTTATGACCGCTTCTTCCAATCGTTCATCTATCATAGAAAGAGATTTTATGCTTTCATCAATGACCAAGATATTTTCGCAGTCTGCCCCTGCCTGTTCTAAGCGTGGTTTTATCGTATCGGCAAGACCGTCCTCCGCACTTTGGTAAATCACATTCAAAGGCTCTGTCAGCTTCATCTCACTATCCAAGCCCTCTCCCTTTGATAATTTTGCCGCTATATTCAGCACAAGAGTTGTCTTACCGTCACCCGGATCGCCTTGAATGATTGTCAATTTTCCATAAGGGATAAACGGAAACCACAGCCAAGAAACATCCTGCGACTGTATCTCTGACAATTTTAATCAACTGTAATTCGATTTTTGTTTCTTCCATAATGCCCTCCATTTCCGAAAAATCGTTGTTATTGGAAGAAACCTCTGCTATACTTGTAATGTGAATACTGATAACAGAGGTTTTCCAGTTATCACAGCCCTAACAGTTGCCGCTGTCGGGGCTTTTTTCTTCCACGCTATTGGTGTTGCCCTGCCACAGATATTTTGCTCCGTCCAGCATCCAAAGGATTGCTTTCAACATATCCTCATAAGATGTCTGTAATTCTCTGATTTCTTCGGCAGTAACCGTTGGCTTTTCCTCTTTTATCTGCCCTGCCAGTTCTTCCATACGGCTTTGCATTTCCTGTAATTTTTCTACAATCTGATATACCGTTTCTTTCTTACCTACCACGCATACATGATTGTAAATACAGGAACGGACAAAATAATCTTTTTTCTTCATGCCGCTTACAAAAATCTTTGCTTCAATTTCTTCCCGCTCTCTGGGAGAAATGCGAAAACTGATTGTTGGATATTTGTGTGTTCCACTCATTCTTCTGTACCCTCCTTAAATTCTGCGTTCAATAGCTCCGCCATTTGTGTCTGTTCTGTTGGGAACATATGAGCGTATCGAAACGTAATATCAACGCTTTCATGTCCTACTCTGTTCCCGATTGATACCGCTGAAAATCCCATACTGATAAGCAAGGAAACGTGTGAGTGCCGCAAATCGTGGATTCTAATGCGTTTTACCCCTGCTTTTGCTGCTCCCCTTGTCATTTCATGGTGCAGGAAACTCTTTGTCAGATGAAAAATCCTATCTGTCGGAAGAAGCCCGTATAATCTACCGAAATAATCTTTTAATTCCTCACACAAGAAATCCGGCATACTCACATTCCGCTTGCTTTTTGGTGTTTTCGGGTCTGTAATCACATCTTTCCCCTCCAACCGCTGATATGATTTTGTTATCCGAATGACCTTGTTATCAAAATCAATATCCTGCGACGTAAGGGCTAATAATTCGCCGACACGCAACCCACACCAGTATAAAATCTGAAACGCATGATAAGAATATGGCTTGTCTTTTACTGCATCAATAAATTTCAGATATTCTTCTTTCGTCCAGAAAAGCATTTCCTCCGCTTTCCCTTTCCCGAGCGGTCCGGCTTTAACAACAGGATTGCTTTTCAATTCGTAGAACCGTACCGCATGATTAAATAATGCACTCAACTCTGATTGCAGAGTTTTCAGATAAGTCGGCGCATAAGGCTTTCCCTTTTCATCACGATAGGAAATCTGCTCATTCTGCCATTGAATAATATCTTTTGCACGAATATCACACATTTTCTTATTCTCAAAATACGGTAATAATTTTGTGCGTAAGATATGCTCCTTTGTCAGCCAAGTATTGTGTTTCAGTTTCGGTTTCATATCTCTTGTATACGCTTGAACAAATTCCCCAAAAGTCATATCCAAGTCAGCCGCTTCTTTCATACGGAAATGATGTTCCCACTCCGTCGCTTCTCTTTTGGTTTTGAAACCTCTTTTGACTTTTCGGCAATTCTTACCCGTCCAGTCGTAATAATGGAACGATACATACCATGTTCCACGCTGTTCATCTTTATATGCCGCCATAATCTCCCTCCTTAGTTCGCTGCCTGCGCCATGCCGTAGAATTTTTCTTCATAGTATTTTCTGCTGACACGTCCGGCAATTGTGATAAATCCTTTTTCTTCCAGTTCCTCATTCATCTGCCGTACTAATTTGTAAGCAAATGGTTTGGAAACACCCAACTCCTGCGCTACCTCCCCAGCAGTTACAAATAGCTCATTCTTCATTCAATATCCTCCTTTTATTTAGCGTTTTTGTTAAGTTCTGTATTCGTATTATACTTAACATTTCTGTTATTGTCAATAGCTTATTTGTTAAACTTATCTTTTTTATTAAATTTAGCATTTCTGATAAGTTTTTGTTGCCGTATTATCTGAATTATGTTAGAATATAGGAGAAATACAGAAACATAGATTTGAGAGGTTACGCATGGACTATACGATACGGGAAATACAAAAACAGGAATATCCGTTACTGGATAATTTTCTATATGAAGCAATATTTATTCCAGTGGGTATGGAACCTCCACTCAAAACCATTATCGCATCTCCCGAATTGCAGGTTTATGTTAAGCGTTTTGGAGAATTAAAAGATGATTGGGGATTAGTAGCAGAGGTTGACGGAAAGATTATCGGCGCAGTTTGGGTTCGTATCATGCATGATTACGGACATATAGATGATGAAACACCCTCTTTGGCCATCTCTTTGTATAAAGAATATCGGGGCTTTGGCATTGGGACAGCCTTGATGAAAGAAATGCTTACCCTACTTAAATCGCATGGGTACAGCCGAGTTTCACTTTCTGTTCAAAAAGCCAATTATGCAGTAAAGTTGTATCTAAAGGTTGGTTTTGAGATTGTAAGGGGGAATGAAGAAGAATACATTATGGTGTGCCATTTATAACTCAAAGAAAGGATAAGACTATTATGGTATTAGGAGAACGAATAAAGAGAATACGCACATTCCGGGGGTTGACACAGCGTGAATTGGGCTTGAAGTTGGGATATGAGGAACGCAATGCTGATGTTCGTATCGCACAATACGAATCCGGCTATCGTGTTCCCAAAAACAATACCTTAATGGAAATGGCAAAGATACTGAACATCAATTATATCCACTTTATTGGCGTTACCCCCGGCTGTGCCGAAGATATTATGCTCACATTGTTTTGGCTAGATGAAGATGACCGCAGCACGATCCATTTGTTTCAGCTTGTCCGCAATCCTGGCAAAACCAATCATTCGGATGATAGGTCTGTCCGCTACTATGATAATGATGACTGGCCTGCTCATCCACCAGTAGGTATGTGGTTGGAGTACGGTTTAGTCAATGATTTCATGCGGGAATGGTGTCTGCGGAAAGAGCAGTTAAAAAGCGGGGAGATTTCAGAGGATGAATATTTTGAATGGAAAATTAACTGGCCTGCTACGAGCAGTAGTGTTGATGAAAAAGGGAACGATAAGAAAAATAATAGTTATAAGTGGAAAAACAGAAAAGGAGATTAAACATTATGACATTTAAAGAATTTGCACATAAACAAGCTACATTGCTCATTGAAAACCCTACACAACAAAATGTAATTCAAGTTGTCTCTGCCATACTAAATTGCAAAGTAGATGGACAACCTATTACATCCTCACAAATCAGCCAGATTCTTCGTTATTTAGAAGATGAAATTGGCGATTTACGCATGATTTTAGAATCTTTTGATAATGTTGCAACACTATCCCTTATGGGAGAAGTCCGAAAACTGATAGCGCAAGCTCAAGAAACAAAAAAACAATAAAGGAGTATTTTTATGAATATCTTTTCGCTTATCATCTCAGTCTGTTCTTTTATTATATCGGCAATCAATCTTTATATGTATATAAAATTAACTACCCGATATAACGATATGGTAGCAACCCAAACTTTGACTGCACAAGGAGCATTTGAAACCCAAATTAGAAGTCTCATTTCAGATGCTACTAAAGAATTAACTCATTATGCAGTTGAACTACAAAAGAATTCAGATAACACCATCCTTCAACAAGCATATTTTACAGCAGAAGAACAATACCGAAACGCTTATGAAGAAGCATGCGGTAAATATATTGATAATAAAATCGACAAAATACGCTTTGAAAAATTATATAAACAAGAAATATACAAATTAGTAAATGATAAAAACCAAAAACAGTTTTATGCAACTAATCAGTCTACATATGCTAGCACTATATCGGTTTATAAAGAATGGTTTAGTCAATCTTGATATTTAGGTATCAAAAAGGTATCACGCCCCACATTAAAAGCCGGAAAGTCCACCATTTATGCGGCTTCCCGGCTCTCTGTTTACTATTCGAACTCAATCGTCCCAGGCGGCTTACTCGTGCAGTCATACACCACCCGATTAACCCCCTTCACCTCATTCACAATCCGGTTCGTCACCTTCCCAAGCACTTCCCAGGGCAGCTGCGCTGCCTCCGCTGTCATAAAGTCACTTGTTGTCACAGCCCGGAGCGCCACGGCATAATCATAAGTCCTCTCGTCACCCATGCAGCCCACACTTCGCATATTTGTCAGCGCCGCAAAATATTGCCCAAGCTCTTTATCCACGCCCGCCTTGGCAATCTCCTCACGGTAGATGGCGTCTGCGTCCTGCACGATTCTAACCTTCTCGGCAGTCACCTCACCGATGATGCGGATGCCCAGACCGGGACCAGGGAACGGCTGGCGATACACCAGATACTCCGGTATTCCGAGCTCCAGTCCCGCTTTTCTCACCTCGTCCTTAAAAAGCAGTCTCAGCGGCTCAATAATTTCCTTGAAATCCACGCAGTCAGGCAATCCTCCTACGTTATGATGAGATTTGATGACGGCGGATTTGCCCAAGCCCGATTCGATGACATCCGGATAAATGGTTCCCTGTACCAGATAATCCACAGAACCGATCTTCTTGGCCTCTTCCTCAAACACGCGGATAAATTCCTCGCCGATAATTTTTCTCTTCTGCTCAGGCTCAGTGACTCCAGCTAATTTGGAATAAAAACGCTCCTGTGCGTTGACGCGAATAAAATTCAGATCATAGGAGCCGTCAGGACCGAACACAGCCTCCACTTCATCTCCTTCGTTTTTGCGGAGCAGTCCATGATCCACAAAGACGCATGTGAGCTGTTTGCCCACGGCCTTTGCCAGAAGGACTGCCGCCACGGAGGAATCCACGCCGCCGGACAGCGCGCAGAGCACTTTGCCATCCCCCACCTTCTCCCGAATGGCTTTGATATTGGTTTCCACGAAGGAGTCCATTTTCCAGTCGGCCTTGCAGCCGCAGATTTTCAATACAAAATTGGAGAGCATTTTCATGCCTTCCTGTGTATGCATAACCTCCGGGTGAAATTGAACGGCGTAAAGCTGTCTCTCCCGGCACTCCATAGCCGCCACAGGGCACACCGGAGTGTGGGCAGTAACGGTAAACGCATCCGGCGCAGTCTCGATATAATCCGTGTGGCTCATCCAGCAGATTGTCCTGGGTGACACATTCTGAAACAGCACCGTATCTGTGTCCACCTCCACCTCTGTTTTGCCATATTCGCTGATGGGGGCGGTCGTTACTTTTCCGCCCAGCATATGCGCCATGAGCTGTGAACCGTAGCAGATGCCCAAAACAGGCACTCCCAGCTCAAATACGGCTTCATCACAGACGGGGGAATCCTCGCCGTAAACGCTGTTGGGACCGCCCGTAAAAATAATCCCTTTGAGATTCATGGCTTTTAATTTGTCTAAATCCATATTATAGGGATGTACCTCACAATACACATTACACTCCCTGACTCTGCGGGCGATCAACTGATTATATTGACCACCGAAATCCAAAACAATGATCATCTCTCTGTCCATGTTCCTCCTCATTTCTCCGCCGCGTATATTATACCTCATAAATACAGGAATGTACTCTCATTATAGATGCAGGATATCTCCTTGTCAAACGTCTGCTATTCTTTTATATGCAGAAATTCCCGGTAACTCTGCGAGCCGTGTAGTATTTGGAATAAGCGCTCAGCTGCAGGGCGTCAAGCTGCAGCTCATTGTATATAAAATCCGGGAGCAGCTCGTCATACTTAACCTCCAGAAGCTGCATTCCTTCAGGCATCAGCGGCCTTGCCAGCAGGCGCGGCTTCAGGAAATCCAGCACACGCGAGCTGGCGGCAATATTGCGGTCGAAGGTAATGCGGACATTGCCTGCCCGGTAGAGGAAAGGTGTGCGCTCATACTCCACGATCACTTTGGGTCGGTAGAATCCGACACGGTACTGAAGAAAAAATTTGTTTAACACCGGATCCGCGCCAGAGGGTAGCACAAAACGTCCCCGCAGAATCGACTCGCACTGCTCTCTGCTGATGTTACAGGCATATTTGCGATTCTTTCCGTTAATTTTTTGTTTGCATTCCAGCATGAGCACATCGGTTTTGCCGTCATAAAAACGAATACGGAATTTCTCCCGCCTGTTTACGCCGCTCTCGTTATCGTAATAACATGAATTCCGGTAATCGTCAAAATAGAGGCTGCGCACCGTGTATTTCCCATCCTCTCCCGCATGGGGATCGGGCGGGCACAAATGTCTGATGCGCATCTCCAGAATCTGAAGCTGCTGTTCACTGCATTGATATTTTAATTCGTTACGATATTTTAATTCATTACCATATTGGGATTCCTTACCATATTTAATCCGTTCCATAGATTCTCCGTTCCCATGGGCACCGTCTGGAGCTGTCTTAATAGTTTGCAAAATACTCGTCCAGCCAGTTCATCCTTCTGATCTGATAGTCCTCGAGCGCATCGATATTTGTAGACATTTTAAAATCGGGCCATCTCTCGTTTTCTCTCTCCATGACGCCAGAGTTTAGCAGATAGTCCTGATTTGCCCGCATAAGGTTCAGAATGTTATCCGTGTCCAGAAAAGTCTCCCTGCACTGCGTCCAGCGCTCCTGCAGATAAGGCCGGATCAGCTCCGGTCTGGTATCCCGCAAAAAGGGAACCGCCGCTTCCTCATACACCACCGTTTCATTATCCTTAAAGCCGCCGCTCACGATCGCCCCGAAGGTCAGATCAAGATCCCACGGAATCTGGCGCATGGTGTAATCGCCGCTCTCACTGACGTCTGCAACAAAATACAGGTTTTTGAAATAGTTGTCACTGCCGCTTACAGCCATATTAAACAAGAGCATGTCCACCGCGTTGGACAGATACAGCTTGCTCTCCACAGGACGTTCATCCCCTGCCCCGTGATAAAAGGTATTCAGGTAATCCCGCATAGGATACCATGATTTCGTATGATCGGCGATTGGATCCGGGTATCTTATCCTGATATAGGTCATGAGCTTCCATTGGTGGTCAATGGCATATTGAATATCCTCGTCCTCGGGAACCAGCCAGTTGGTGGACTTATAGAGGACATCATTTTTATCCAGTCCCAGCTTCTTGGCGTCCACGGGCTCCACCAGACCGTAAAATCCCACATAATCATTATCTATCACCAGCTCCAGATATTCCATACGGGGGCCCGCCTCATTGACCTCGCCGTTGGTGCGGGCAAATTCCTCCCATATCTGGCAGGCAGTCTTCTCACGAATTTTCTTGGTGTCCGCCACCATCGACTTGAGTTTCCATCTGTTGTCGGAGCGCATACCCAGAAGGGATGCGTTCAGAGTTTCTCCCTTGGCGTCCAACAGTCCGATGGAATAACTCTTCTTTTCAAAAGAGGAGCTGGAGTCACCTCTCAGATAATAGCGCACCCCGGACTCCAAAATTTCATATTGGGACACGCCCACACTGGGATTAAACACCTGAACCTCGCCGTAATAGATTACATCCGGATCATAGCAGAAGCGATCCGGGTCGGTGTCATAATCTCCCAGGTCCTGCTCTTCACTGCGTTTCGTAGTCAGACTCATGACAGGCATGCCGCAAACTACCAGCGAAAGCTCATAGTAACAGTCCTCACCCACAAGCCATAGTTTAAAATGATGGTTGTCCCGGATACTCCCCGCCTTATCCTCCCATGCAGCATCTGAAAGCGTGCAGAGAAAGGTATCACGGGACTCGGTCGTAAGCTCCCCCTCCCAAGCTTCCTTGGCAAAATTCTGAGACAGGTATAAGGTTCCGTCCGAGCTGTAGGGAAGAAGCGCCTTCCCAAAATAAACGCCCGGATTCTGTTCGGATATCTCCTTCTTTTTTCCGTTCAAAAAATTCAGATCCTCCACAATGGGAACAGACATGACCCTGCCGATATAGGAGACGGGAACCCGATAATCCATATAAATTTGATAAGAATATATGCCCGCCAGCAAAAGCAGGAGCAACAGGCTTGCCCCCAGCAAAAGGCATGTTTTTCGTCTTCTCATATGCTAAATCCCATTCTCCTGCTCATTCTCCTGCTAAATCACATTCTCCCCGTCATGGCACAGGAGAGAGACGGCGTCCACACCCGGCAGCGCATTGATGGCGCGCACCATTTCCGCCTCGCCCTTTTTGATGCGAAGCTCCACCACCATATCCATGCCGCTCTTGGTGAGGTTTCTGGACTTTACCCGGTAATATTTCGCATATTGAGCGACAATCTGTGTCACATCTTCCTCCGCCTTTTCATCCTGCGCGTTTAATACCAACAGCATGGGCGCATTGGCAGTGGGGAAAAAATCCAGCAGCAGCACAACGATCGTCACACACAAGGACAGCATCAGTGCCATACCGTAAAGACCCGCACCGCAGATGATACCCACAGAGATGGACCAAAACAAAAACACCAGATCCATAGGATCCTTCACCGCGGTTCTGAAACGAACGATGGAGAGCGCACCCACCATACCCAGCGAGATGACTACGCTGGATTGGATAGCCAGAATAATAGCCGCCGTAATCATGGCCATGGCCACCAGAGAAATGTTGAAGCTCTTGGAGTAAAAGGCTTTTCTGGAAATCAGGCGGTACACCAGATAAATATAGATTCCCAATATCGCCGTCACCGCGATAGTCAGCGCCACGGATACAATGCTGAAATCCGCCACATTTACGCCCTCTAAAAATGATTTTTTCAATACGTCTTTAAATCCCATAATGTCTCCTGTCTATTGTCCTGTCCTTCGCATTTTGTCGATTTCTGTCATGAATACGGACACATTATACCATAATTACGTGCGCTTTAGCGCACATGGAATCAGAAGTTGACACAATGCGCTTTCGTGTCAACATTATACCATATCCGCCAAATTCCCGCAATCTTCCTGTTCGGAGGAGCCCATTGTGCATATTCTGTCGGCAAGGGCAATCGTAGACGGCCTGTGCGCAATCATAAGCAGCGTCCGCTGTCCGTGCAAATCCTTCAGCGCCGCATTGACCAGCCGCTCGGACTCGTTGTCCAGAGCCGAGGTAGCCTCGTCCAGAAGGATGATCGGCGCCTCCTTCAGGATCGCCCGCGCGATGGCAATGCGCTGCCTCTGTCCGCCGGAAAGACGGCTTCCCCGCTCGCCCACCTCCGTGTCGTAGCCGTTTTCAAGCTGTTGGATAAATTCATGCGCATATGCCAGCTTTGCCGCCTGCACAATCTCCTCATCCGAGGCGTCAGCTCTGCCCACCCGGATATTCTCCCGGATGCTCCCCCGAAAGAGATAGGGCTCCTGAGGCACATAGGCGATACGCCGCCGAAGCCCGGCATTGCTCATCCCGGCACAGGAATCTCCACACAGCCGGATTTCCCCCGTCTCCACAGGATATAAGCCTAACAAAAGCTTGGACAGGGTAGTCTTGCCGCAGCCGGAAGCTCCGGTGAGAGCCACGCTCTCCCCCGCCTCCACATGCATGGAAAACTCCTTTAACAACGGCTTATCCGGTCTGTAGGAGAAACTGATATCAGATATCTCCACCGCAGGTACGTCCGCCCCGGCAGTATCGTTTGACCCGCTGGCAGCCCGCACCTTTGAAACATCGTCCCCATACCAGCTCTCAGGCTCCTCCGTCTCCTCCAGAAACTGAAAGATATTCTCAGCATTGGCCAGACATCCCACCAGCTCCGGCAGATATCTCCCCAGCTGCAGAAACTGATTGGAAAAATTGCCGTAGAGACTGTAGATGGCAGTCAATGCCCCAAGGGTAGTCTGCCCCTGCGCCACAAAAGAAATTCCCACCATGAGAAACGCGAGGGCGCAGAGCAGATCAAACCCGTTGTTTGCGCTCTCCAGACATGCGGTATATAGGATTTTGCGATTGCTTTTCTTTTTGTAGAGCTGATTCTGCTCCTCAAATTCCGCAACCGTGTCCCTGCCCGCAGCATACATCCTTGCCTGCTCCATCCCCTGCAGGAGGTTGGAGAGCTTTTCCGTCATTTTGGCGTTTGTGGCTGCCAAATCTCCCGCCACGCGCTTCATTGGTCTGATAAACACTCCGTTGATAAAGAGCATCAGCAGATTCACTCCCACCAGACATAAGGTAATCTGCCAGCTCAGGAGCAGCATGGGCACCAGATACACCATTACCTGCAGAATTGGCGCCACCGTCCTGCGCAGACGGGAGCCGTAAATACTGCCCACCTTCTCCATATCATACGATAGCTTTGACATAAAATCACCGCTGTGGTGCTCCTCATAGTATGCGTAGGGAAGCCTCACCTCATGCGCATAAAGAATTTTACAGAGCTTTCCGTAGGCGCGCTTGGCCTCCACATTATAGGCGATGGCGGCGGCGCGATAAATCACCATGGACAGCAGACCGCCCAGAATATTGGCGATGATGACATTGCGCATTCTGTGCGTATCTCCGGTCTGCGCGGCATCCACCACATTTTTCACCAAAAGCGAGGACATGACGGTAAACATAGCCCAGCCGGTGCTCATGAAAAAAATGCCCGACAGATAGATCACACAGCGGCTGCCCATGATTTTCATAACGCGGAAAAACAGTTTTATCAGCTTCATTCTATGCCCCCTCCTCCCCGTACATAGCCGTATAGATACCATTTGCCGCCATGAGGGACTCATGCGTTCCGCTCTCGGCGATGACTCCGTCCCGGAGCACCAGAATCCTGTCCGCATGGCGCACCGTGGAGAGCCTGTGAGCGATGATCACACAGGTTCTGCCCTCCGAAAGCTTTTCCATAGCCGCCTGAATCATGCTTTCCGTCTCCACATCCACCGCGGAGGTCGGCTCGTCCATCAAAAGAATCGGCGCGTTTTTCAAAAAAGCTCTGGCGATGGAAATCCGCTGGCGTTCACCGCCGGAGAGCAGCACGCCCCGCTCTCCCACCTCCGTGTCATACTGCTCTGGCAGACTCATGATAAAGTCATGGATGCCCGCATTCCGACAGGCCTCCCTGACCGCTTCATCATCCGCCCCCCGATTGGCGTAAGCCACATTCGCCCGGATGGTATCGGGAAACAGAAACACATTCTGAGACACCAGCGCAATCTGTTCTCTGGCTGCCTCTATATCCCAATCCCGAAAATTTTTTCCGCATAATAAATAGTCTCCCCCACAGGGTCTGTAAAATCCGCACAGCAGCCGGAATATCGTGCTCTTTCCCCCGCCGGAATCCCCCACGAAAGCCACCGTGGCGCCGTTTGGGATCCGAAATGAAATCTCCCGGAGCACCGGCACGTCCTCTGTGTAGGCAAAGGAAACCATGTCAAAGACCATGGCGTCGGCATCCGGCAGTCCGCAGGTTTCCGTACCGCTCTCCTCGTCCCGCTGCTGCAGAATATCCTCCACACGGCGGATGCAGACCCAGTGCTCCCTGGCCTCCACAATATCAAAGGGCAGTCCCACAAAAGCGTCCACAAATCTTCCCAAAATCAAGATAAATGTCATCAGCCCACCGATGCTGACTTCTCCTCTGGTCACCAGCGCATAGGCATACACCGCGCAGATGATATTGGGCAGCCAGCCCAGAATCCTGCGGATTAAGATGGCGTTGTTGGAGGTGCGGGTGCGCTTCTCTTCATTTTCCACCAAATCATCCGCCGCCCGCGCCAGCTTTTTCCCGAAATGCTCCTCCGCCCCAAACGCGCGCAGCACCAGAATGCCGCTCATACAGTCCTGCGCAATCTCTGTGATATTATCCGACTTCTGCCGATGTACTTTTTTCAGACTCATCAGCTTCTTTACCACGCGGTTGGTAATCCAGAGCACCACCGGATAGCAGAGCAGCATAAGTACCAGAAGGGATTTATTGATAGAACTCACATAGACCGCATAGGTCACGGCCGCCACCGCGTCCGTGCAGATAAAGGGAAGATTCTCACCCAGAAGCGCGTCCGCCTCCGCAATGTCGGCGTTCATTTTATTGATGACGGCGGCAGAGCCATTCTCGTCAAAATAGCGATATTCCAGTCGATAGAGCTTCTGCGCCACCAATGTCTTGTAGCGGGTCTGCACCCGGATGCTGAAATGAGAAGCGGCAAGACTTTTGAGAAAAGCTGCCGCGAAGCCAATGAGCGTAAGAATCAACAGATATGCCAAAAAGGAAGTGTATTCCACTTCCTCCCCTGCCAGCAGGCTGTCCACCGCAGCCCCAATCAGACTATTTCCCTCCACCACAGCCCTTGCCAACAGCCAGGACAATACCAGCTCCAGCAGAAACAGCGGGGAGTATCTCCAAACGCATTTCAGAAAAACATTCTTTTTCATGTTTGTGCTTATCCTATTCTTTCCTATTCAACCTATTTATCCATTTGCGTCCACACCCGATAATTTATCTATTTTACTCTACATATTCTATCATAATATATAAACAAATGCGAGATATTTATCCTGTTCGTCTGTGCTGTTTTGCCGGTAATCCTTCAGCCGTGTCGGCGGGAGGAGAGCGGGCTGCTCTGACAGGCGGAGTTGTGGTTGGGTGTTTTCTAATAGTGCGGTGTAGTATCTTGTGATTTACGGGTCGGCTCTAAGGCGCATCCTTGCGCCGTAGAGCCTGAAATGCGCATCCATGCGCATTTCACCTTTGGTTGCCGCCCCGCACTATAAGAAAACGCACCAACCGCAGCAAAGCCTGTCAGAGCAGCCCGCTCTCCTCCCGCCTCGGCATCGGCTACAGCATCAGCTACAGCATCAGCGCTTAATGCGGTCATGACTTGTCAATCAGTTCCTCCAGGGTGCCGAAGCTGTATCCCATATCCTCCCATTTGGTCAGCAGCTCATCCAGTATTTCTCCATTGGTCTTTGACGTGTTATGTAACAGCACTATCGCCCCGGGATGGATGCGTTTGGTGAGTTTCTCAAAGGCTTCCTCGTGGCTGGGCTGACTGTCCACATTCCAGTCCACATAGGCGAGGCTCCAGAAAAAGGTGGAATAGCCCAAATCCTTTGCCATTTGCAGATTAGCAACACTGTATTTCCCCTGCGGCGGGCGATAGTACATCTTCATCTCCTCCCCGGTTATCTCCCTGTAGAGTGTGCGCACGTCATCCATCTCCTTCTGGAAGGCCGCAGCGTCGGATATCTTGGACATATCGGGGTGGTGATAGGTGTGGTTGCCTATCGTATGTCCTTCCTCCACCATTCGTTTGACCAGATCCGGCGCGGACTCCAGATAGTGTCCCACCACAAAAAAGGTAGCGGATATATTATGCTTTTTCAGCGCATCTAAAATTGCCTCCGTATTGCCGTTCTCATATCCGCAGTCGAAGGTAAGGTAGATTTTCATCTCTTTCGTGTCCTCCACATAATAGGCATTATACTGTTGGAGCTCCTGTGCGGAGCTGTTTCCCGTGGGGCATTTCCCGGATTCTCCGAAGCCCAGCCCCCAATTCTCCGTAAAAAGCAGTCCCCAGGTCTGGGACTGTTGAAGTGTGACCGACTCCCCCTGTGTCCCGACCGCGGCAGCCGTCTGCCTGTAACCGGCTTCCCTGCTGTCTTCTCCGGCTGTATTTTGCTCTACAGCCCCCGCCATTGACCTGCCCAGAAAAAAGGCAGCTGCCAGAAAACAGACGGTGGGAACCACATTTTTGGAAAACAGTTTATTCCCCCAGACATATTTCTTCAACATCTCTTCCATATGCATTCTCATAGATAGATTTTTCTACAATATATGAAAAAGCCCGCAGGTTCATGCCCACAGGCCTCCGTCCAAAACTGCCGGAACAATTTTCAGGATACTTATTTAGCCAGTGCCGAGGCGGGAAGAGACTGGGCAGGTTTGGCAGACTTTGGCGGAGGTTGGTGCGTTTTCTTATAGTGCGTGCCGGCGACAAGGGTGAAATGCGCATGGAGGCGCATTTCAGGCTCTACGGCGCATGGATGCGCCTTAGAGCCGACCCGTAAATGGCAGAATATCTATACGCACTATTAGAAAGCACCCAACCGCAGCCCGTCTGCCAAGCCTGCCCGGTCTCCTCCCGCCGACACAATCAAAATAATCATCACGATATTTCAATCCCAACCATTACGATTCCGGCAGAACCGGATAAACAGCCTCCAGATTCGACAACTGCGGATGCATCTGGCCTCTATTTTGCCCTTCCCCTCCGGAAAGCTTCCCGTTTTCATCACTTCTCAGCTCATAATAGAAAAACGCGATATCTCCATCCGCAAACCTGTGCTCGCACTGTATCTGAACGATGCCGTTCCCCCGCACAAAAAATGCCGTGATTTCAAGACTCTCCCCCTCTGCAGGCTCCGTGCCCTGCCTGATCCTGTCCAACACATCAGAACCATTGTCATACAGTCTTAAAAATTCTTCCTCCGTCAGTACAGCCGCGGCATACTCCCTGTAATTTTCCCCGTCATAATACAGATAGGTATCCTTATATGTATGTGTGGTATATCTATCCCATTCCGCATTGTAATGACCGTCATAAACCTGACGATTCAAAACGATGTCTCCTGAGTCGTTTTCATATACATATCCTATGTTGTCCGGCACAAGACATTGGATGCTCCCTTCCTTCAGTGCCAGGATCGAGTAATACTGGTAGTTTCCTATCACATCGTAGGTATTGACTGTCACATGGGTCTCGTTTTCCAGCCTTAAGAGCTCCAAATTATAGAAATCTCCCACCGTGTGCTCCAACCTGTATACCATCTCACATGGCGCGCCGTCACTGCCGCAATACCACACCTCACATCCCTCGAGCACTGCCAAAAGCTCTTTTGCGCCGTCACGATCCAAGTCCTCATAAGTATACTGATAATCGGTATCTGCCGTGGCGGAAACCGCCTTCTCAAAGCGCTGCACCGACTCCAGAGCCTCCAGACCGGACATGTATAACAGCGTTGACAAATCCCCGTTCCAGAACCACACGTCATGGTCATAAGCCTGATAGCCGTAATCCTCCAAAGGCGGGTAGCCTTCCATCGGCTCGGCGGTGCCGCCGGCAAATTCCGTGATTACAAGCTCCGTTCCCTGCAAGTCCCATTTTTCATAATGATAGACGTCCATATGGCCTTCCGTGCGCACCAGACCGCCTTTGGCTCCCGTGTAAAACGTGCTGTGCCCGCTGTCCCCCTCACCGCACAGCACTGCCTCCTCCGAGACGCAGGTGTACACCTGACAGCTTGCCGCGGCTTCGTTGGGGGCGATATTCACAATAAGCTCCGGAACTCCGTTTCCGTCCATATCATACAGTGTAAATTCGGGCATTCTGAAACTGAATCCTTCCTCATGGATGTCGCGCCGTATTCTCCACAAGGTCTCCATATAAGCTGAAAAATACAGTCCGCTGACCTCCAGCATGGTCGGAGCGTTCTCATCGGACAAGCTCTGTATATTTTTCATGGACTGGTCGAGCCCATAAGACATATCCACTCCAAACTGCGCAAGCCCCTCCCTGCCATATTCAGATGAGGACAATTGCACACTCGCGAGAATGGTGTCGTAACCGCATAATCTGATATACCAGAAAAACTCTGATACCTCTTTCCCATCCTCGTAAAATTTTCCGTCTCTGGAAGTATAGACCTTGCGCTCCGGCTCGTCGCCGTCCGCAAACATCGAACAGGAATAATTGGTAAATACATCCCCTTCCGAACTGTCCTCATATATCTGAAGCAAGGCCTTGCCGTCCTTTTCGTACACAGTCAGAAAACAATTCTCCGCATCCCATGATGCATCCCGCCAGCTTAAATAGCTGCTCGCATGGTCTGCTGATATGAGAAGTTTCAGCCGCCCCTCCTCATACGTCCATACCTCCACGCAGTAATTTCCCGCATGGGGGATTTCTATTCCATCGCTGTTGACGCCCATATCCTCCTCATGAAAATACACCACCAGCAATTCTTTAGTCTCGCCGCCGTTCAAATCAATCAGGTCTGCAAAGCACAGCCCGCTCATGTAACAGCAGCTCTCATCCCATCTGATCCCGCGGGCAGCCGTATGCTCTACAAGTCTGCCTTTTCCATATTCTTCGCCAAGCTCCTGACATTTCGCGTAGTAGGCTTCGCAGGCATTCCCATAAACAACTGCTTCTTCACCACCGGAACGGATTTTTGAATCCGGCATTTCAGAGGATTCCTCTGTGCTCTGAATATCCGGAGGCTCCGACTGTGAAGATTCCTCCGCTGTATCCTCAGCCTTGCCGCATGCGGATAAGAAAAACAATGCCATGATCCATGACAGCCAAAAGCCTGCATACCTCCCAAAGTTCTTAACGCTGTTTCCGTACATTACACTGTCTCCTCCCTGCCAACCGTCTGACAGTAAAATTATAGCATACAGGCTTAAGGAATCATATTTAAGAATCTATAAATAAAATTGATGTTAAATTATTGCCAAGTTGTAAAGTTCTTTCTCTTTCCAGCTGATAATTTCCTGTTCCAATTTCAGATTCTCCCGCAACATATAAGATAACTCCGCCCTGTACAGTCCCTGTTCCATCAGGGTCTTCGCTTTTTTCCTGTCATTTTCCTCCAGGCTTTTCCCAAACTCTCTATACTTTTCCAGATCCGCAACACCCATATGAAACGCTTCAAAACTAAGTCCAGTTCCTCTTTTTAAATGTTCCAGAATAAAAAATCCGTCCGGATCCAAATCCCCAAAGTGATACCATTTCAGCATGGGATTTTCCGCCGCCAGACGTTTGACAATATATTGCTTCAGCGCGTTATGATAACCGCTTAAATAAATGTAAAACACCTCCTCACTCTGCATCCTGTGAAAAGTTGTAAGATTTTCCACCGTCATCGCTGTTTTACACCTTATTTTAAATTCCTTCATTCCCCTTATAGCCTGCGAGGAAAGCGCTATCGGATAGTCCGGCGTAACCTGCAGTAAATTTCCGTTCTCCAGCACAAATTCTCCGTATCCTCGCAGATAAATATAAGAAGGATTTGCGTGAATATTATGTTCCTCCAGGATGATCTGTTCCTTTTCCCGCCCACTTGAAGCCCCGTACAATTTCTCACGATAATCCCCGTTTTTCTCCAAAATCCTGCACACTGCAGTACGGTAAGACTTTTCAAAAACCTTACTGTCTCCAAAAAGGCTGATGGAAAGCTCCCTCTCTAAAAGTTCCTCCCGGTTTTCCAAAATCCGCAGCGCCAGACGCAGCAGTTCTTCCGCCCTCTGAAACGGATAATCCGCCTTATTTCCCCGCTCAAGTCTGGCAAGCTGCCGCCAGCAGAATCGATCCAGTGTGGGATGTTTCCCCCTATAGCTTTCATAGAGTTCTCTTTCACGCGCCAGCAGGTCCCGCTTTTCTTCTCTGCCCAGAATTTCATAATATTCCGGGATTTTCTCTTCCACCGCGACAATCCGCCCGATTGCGCCCTCCCGAAGCGTCAACTTTACAAGTCCCTTCACAAAAAGTTCCTGCATATCTCTTTCAAAATCCGCTATCTCTTCAATATCCGCGAAGCTATCTGCGTATTGGGGAAAAATTTTCTCCGGGGCAATGGAAAAGCTCTGCCTCTTCCTGTTCTCTCCCGTATAAGTTTTACTTTTTTCGTATTGATCCAACAAAAGCCGCAGCGCCTTTTCCTGATTCTTATGATCCGAAAATCCCATCTGCCTTAACCAGCCCTTCTATCATATTTGTGTAGCGTCCCGTAATCACAAGGCTCACCGTAGATTGAATAAAGCTTCCTATACTGCCGATTTTCTCCGGCGGCGCCGCATAAATGACCTGAAAGTGATTCTCTTCAAAGTAGCGCACCATCTGCTCGATCCGTTCCCGGGACAGCGCCGAAAACGCCTCGTCAATAAACGCCAGCCGCACGCAGCAGGTACTCTTTGGATAACACTGCATCAGGCTCGCCGCCAATATGATAAAATAAGGCGTCTGCTTCTCCCCGTTGCTGGCGGACCCCTGCTTTCTGGAAAGATCCGCTTCTATCTCCTCATTTCCCTGATTTGTGGAAATCCGCATATCGTAAGAAAAGTATCTGCGGTAATCGGTATATTCCTCCTCGTCCTCCTCTTCCAGAATGACATTCATAAAGCTCTGGATATCATGCTCCAGTTCCTCGTCCGTCCGGCCGCCGGCCAGGTAAAATTCAGAGGATCCCAGTTCTTCCAGTTTTCTGCAGATTCTGAAGAAATCCTTTCTGTCCGCCTTTTCCTCCATCACAAACCGATAAGTGTCGCTTCCGAAGGGCAGCTGCTTCAACTCTCTGTTGATCAGATCGATCTCTGTCCGGGCACTTGCTACCATCTCGTTGATTTCCGCCACAAAATCATTCATAAACGCGCTTTCCAGAGTCTTCGCCTGTTCTGCAAGCTTTGCCGAAGCCTCCTCCAGCCGGACATTTGATATTTCCTTCAACTGTCCCCTGTAAAACGGAATAAAAGACACGCCCCGTCTGTTTAAATCAATTTCCGCCAGTCTGGCATAGGCCATCTGCAGATTCTCCATTTCTTTTATCGTATTATCCCGCTCCGCCGCCAGATTCCGAACCGTCTTTTCCTTTATGACCAGACAGGAATCAGATTTACCGCGCAGCCGCCGGTACTCTTCCAGCATGGCCGATTCCAGTTCCAGCAAGCGAAGCCGCGTTTCTTCATAATTCTGTTCCGCCTCGTAGATTTCTCCCGCGATGGTCTTCTGTTTTTCCTTTTCCTGCCGCAGTCCTTCCTCACATCCACGGATGTCTCCTACTGCCTCGTCCCGCTCCGCCAGTATTTCCTTATACTGCTCCCTGGCCCGGTTCACCTCTTCCATGACTGCCATAAATTCCGGATCATTTTCAAGCTTCTCTTTCTCTCTCTGCAGCTTATCCTGTTGTATCCTGTTTTGCCGCAATTTGTTCGGCGCGTCAAAGTCATAACGCTCCGCCTTCCACTCCACAGCGTCGATCTCTTTGACCCGCTTTTCAGCCTCCCGCAGACGATCCCGACAGATTTCCAGACTTTTTCCTTCCTCTTCCTGCTCCTTCCTCAACTGGACAAGCTGCAGCCTGATCGCGTCAGCTCCCAGATAAAATCTTGTCTTTTTCAAGTTCATCATGGAGACCGCATAGCTTTTGGCCAGCATGCCGTTTTTCATCAGGCCGCCCTTTGGACGATCATGAAGCTCTTCCAATGACTCGCACCGATGGATTCCGTTCAATAAATAATTCGCATACCTTCTGGCGTAACTATTCGGAATCGACAGCAGCTCCGCCACAGAACCGGGCTCCTCTTCCGTCTCCGGGAGCCTGTCCGTAATCACCACATTGGCCTGATGCAGTTTTTTATCCTGCAGAATCCTCATAGCTTCTTCGCAATAAGCGCCCTCCACAATAATGTAAAAGCGTTTTCTCCCCAAAAATGTCTCAATGGCAGCGCGCCAGGACTCGTCCTTCAGTTCTTTTACCAGCTCCGCAAAAACACGAACCTCTGTCCGGATTCCTTTTCGCTGAAACTCCCGGGCAATGATCTGTTTCGCCTCTTCGATCTCCGGCGGCAGCACCATCTTATTGGCTTCCAGATTTTTAATATCCTGCTCTCTTGCAGCTATATTCTGCCGCATGACTGCAGCCGCATCCTGCAGATGAACCTTGTCCTCCTCCAGCTGCTGCCTGAACTCCAGGATTTTGCCGGATATGCGCAGGAAACTTTCCCTCTTCAGATCCTCAGCCACATTTTCCTCGGGCATCCGCCTGATATTGGACATATCTGACGATTCCAGACCCGCTGCTTCCCCAAGCCCTGTTTCCAGTCCTTCCAGCTGTCCTTTCACCCGCAGTAATGCCGCCAGCGCAGTCTCATTTGTACTGATTTCCTCTTTCAGACGGCGCAGCTGCTCCTCCAATGCGCGGATACTGTTCTCCACGCCTCCTATCAGGTCATTGCTTTCCGCAATGCGCCTCCGTTCCTCCGCCTGTTCCAGCCTGCCCTCGATTCCTGTTTTCCGCTTTCTGGTGGAATCCAGCTTCTCTTCAAGCGCTTTCATTCTGAAAATAATGTTTTCCTTTTCTTCCTTTCTGTCGCACAGCTGCTGGTAAGGAAGCATCAGCTCCCGAATCTGATAACTCCGGTTTTTCGCCTCATATTCTTCCGTCTTTTTTTCCAGTTCTTCCAGCTTCCTTTTGCCAAGCTCCAGATTGTGAAACATCCCCTTCAACTGCTCAAATTTCTGCTTCTGCTCCCTGAGCTCTTTCAGGGAATCTATCTTTCCCGGCTCCAGCACACAATCCTGAATAAATTTATCAATATTATTCTCCGGGTTGAATGCCATCATCTTTAAAAGCTTACTGCGGTATTTCTGCGCGTCACAGCGCAGCCCCAGCGCCCGGAGTATCTGGGCTACTCCTTTTTCCTGGGACATAAACAGAGACATTTTTACCGTTTTTCCCTTTACGGTCAACTGGTTTCTGGGATACACGCTCATCGTCTTTCCCTGTATATCCGCAAAACCGACTTCTTCCATCTGTGTATCGGGCAGCAGAAACCAGTATGATTTGCAGTCTGTCTCATTGGGCGACTCCATACAGACGCCCGCCACAAAGACGTTATCATCCACAGGAGAATAAAACTCCATGGCAATATAGCTGACCACCTCTCCCGCTCTCAGATACCTGTTTTTCCCATTGCTTCTGGTATCTCCCCGCACATAGCCCAGCACCGTCCTGTCTTTGTCCTTTGCCGCCTTATTAAACTGCCTGTTTCCTGTGAGAAGATACGTCATGGCATCCAGGATCGTAGACTTCCCGCTGCCGTTGATTCCTGTAAAAAGCGTGGAGCCTTCCAGTTTTATCAGCACATTCTGAAATCTGGACCATTGAATCAGACAAAGCTTCGTGGCCGTTTTCCTATTCTTCTCCGGTTTCATCTTCCTCGTCCTCTCCCTCTTCCATTTCCTTTGCACTCATACCTTTCATCCTCTCCACAGTCACTTCCACAAATTTCTTAAATTCTTCCGTATTCAACGCAAATACCAGCGAAGGATAGAGACGGATCAGACACTCTTCATCCCCCACCTTCCCGCTCACCTCGATCAGCTGGTATCTGGAAAACAAATCCAACGCCCGCTTTAACACCGACTTATCCACCTCGTCCCTCACGCCGAATTTTTCCAGCTCAAACCTCAGATCTGTGACAGAAATCAAAATAGGCCTGGTCAGATTCCCTTCATTCAGATTGTCTATATAAATAATCCAGAGGCAGCACAAAATAATGCTCTCATCCTTTTTCAGCTGCAGTCGGTTGGATTGTACATTTACACTGTCCGCTTCGCTGCTGTAATTGCTGAGCATGATAACGCCGTTGTTCCTGTCCACCACAATGTCAAAGCCGATCATCTGAAAATATTCCGAGAACGGAGTCGGATTTTTAGAAATAAAAAAATACAGTTTCCTGCTTTCCTCATTTCGATCCCGCACTATGAAAGTCTGTTTCAGCAGGCGCCTGCAGGCTCTCTGAAAGGTTTCCCTCTCAGAAGCCGTATAATCTTCCAAAGATTGTTCAATGCTCATCCTCATTTCTCCTTACCACTTCAAATCTTCTGAGCAGCAGCCGGTTTGTTTCCAGATACCCTTTTGCCGGAATGATCTCAAAACCGTTTTCCTCCGCATACACGACAGACGACAGCGCCGCCAGCAAATCCTCCTTATCGCGAAAAGGCATATCCTCTGCCGCCAATGTATTTCCTTCCCCCATACAGCGCAAGAGATATTCCTTCATCCGGTCTTTCGAGTATGGATTGTATGCTTCTTTTTCCTGCGCCTTTCTGGAATTTTCGATATCCTCCGGCGTCATCTCCTCGATTTCCGCTACCGCCGCCTGTCTGACAGCGCGTTGTTTTCTGGGATACCGCAGGGATGATCTGTCAATAAACTCCTGCGTTTCCAAGGTAAACAGACTCTGCATCTTTTCCGGCAAGCCTTCTTTCCAGTCCAGTTCCTGCATTTCCTCCACGATATATCTGATCGTCTGTTCAATATTTCCCCGTTCATCCACTTCCCGGTTCCTTAAAAATCTGACCCGTCCAATCGCCACCTGGAGATAAACATTGATTTTATGCTTGATCACCTTCATGATACGGTCATAATCTTCCGTCAGAAACTTTCTGGAAGCCAGAATCATATCCTCTATCCGCTCTCTTGCCTCCGTCTCATCTATTTCCTCTTCTTTCATACATTCCAGGGCAAGCCTGTCAAGCAGCGCCGCATCTTCCTTCATCTCATCCAGCCGCGTTTTAATATATCCCCGGTAAATATGAATGTTCTGTTGTTTTGTCAATCTGGAATATTCTCTGATAAAGCTGCCGTCAAAATATTCTAAAAGGTTTTCTGTCAGGCTTTCCAGAGTTTCCTCATTTACCATCTTTTCAATTACCTTCCGAATAAACGTAGACAGCTTCTTTAATGATTTTGAAAGATATCTGGCATTCTGATAAATACTTTTTATACCGTTCACATAAGGATGCTCCGCCCATTGTTCCGCATTGCGAAGCGTATTGTAAATATTGAATATATAACCCGAATATTCTTCCTTTTCGGGCTTTTTAAGCTGTGTCAGAAATTCCGCCAGCAGAATTCCCCGCTCGGTCATCAAAATCTGCTTTTCATATGTCGCCTCATCGTTTTCTTCTTCCAGCCAGCCTACGTTCTTCGAGCAGAATTTTCTTAAAATAGCGCTGGCAAGTTCTCCATGCGTCTTTACAGAACCTTCCTCCTGATCCGCATCCAGGGAAACATGATTCTCCAGCAAATAGATCGCCAGGGAATCCCTGATTTGGTTTCGCGGGATCCGGTATGAAATCTCGCGCTCATACTGCCCATAAATCAACTCCAGGCATTCCGCATATAACCGCTGGTTACTGCCGCTTGCAAGATAGTTAAAGAAACCGACTGGTATTATGTCAAAGACATTTATTTTCTTTTGCTGCATGTTATCCATTTACTTTTTGTCTTCTTTCTTTCATACCAAACTCTTCTGCAACCTACATAAATTATGTAAACTTATTTCGTTTCCTCGCATAGTCCTTCATCGGTACACTGCTCTTCTATCGTTAGCTTCCCTTCTAAAATCCCTGTATCAGAATTTCTTTTCATCTGAATTCTTCTATGCACAATTGCAAACTCTCCATCAACATTCAATATAATCCTGTCCTTTTTCCATTCGTCTTTATTCGCGTCCCATGCAGCCAACCCCAACAAAGGAACTAAAGTCCTTGGATTCGTCAAATTGCTGGCATCATCAAATTTATCATTTTCATAAGTAGTGTAGGCAATCGCCTCCTGTATTCGAATCCCCAAAAAATCAGCAATCGCAAGTGCTGTAAAATAGCTTGTCCTTACCTTTGGCTTTATAGACTCGAGCCATGTCTTATACCCTACGCTGCTTTTCATTTCTATCAAGTGCAGTTTCCAACCCTTTCGACATTTTTCAAATATCATATGGTCTACGCTTTTCTGCATACCTGATTTTTTATCGGTTCTTACAAACTGGCATTTCCCTTTATTGTCAAAATCATAAATGCACAGATTTTCATTTGCTATCTCTAAAATCAAGTCGCTCTTTCCAGTATCCTTTTCCTCTTTCAAATGATATGAATGGCTCATTTCCAAAAAATAATTCTCCACAATAAAATGGTCTAACGCAAACCTTACTCTTGTATCCCACATTTCAATCCTCCTGAAAAGCATATACTTCTTCTACTATTTGCCCCAGAGCATTATTAAAAGTTGGAATAATAAAGCCGTACTGGGTACATTCCAGTTTTTCCAATTTTGATTTCCCTGATTCTACATCTGCAAACTGGTACATGGAGACATCTTTTACATCCAGCAAATCATTCTTTTGATATCCATATTCTTTCATTAATTCCGAACCTTGTTTATTAGCTTTAAGCTTCAACATATTATTCATGTGTTGGAGCATGGTATCACTGTGCGTAGTAATCCACACCTGTATACCACAATTTACAAGATTGATAATCAATTGTGCCATTTTTTGCTGTAACTCAGGATGCAGATGCGCTTCTGGTTCTTCAATGACCAAGGTCTTAAAATTAATATCCGATTTAAACAAAAGCACTAATGGCGAGATTTCAGCAACAATGGAAGAAGCTACATATAAGGGAATCTCCTTATCTGTCCCTTCCGGATAATATTGTATGACCGGAACCATGTCCTTCTTGACTTTTAAATTGCCTTTCGTCATATTACGCTCAATGTAATCAATAATCCATGTGTTTTTCTGATTAATCTTTGTTCTTGTCTCAAATTTTGTAATCAATTGCAGAAAGTCCACATAGGGCAATGTTAATGCACTCAAATTCTCTCTGGATGCCGGTGCAAAGCTAACTTGCAGGGAATTCTCAATCAACTGCGGATACGTCAGCATGAATCCTGTCCTCGAAGCCGGCAAATATACCGGTTCTCCCATCCTGCGTCCTTTAATGATTGGTGTATATAGCGGTGCTGCAATTCCCTCCATCAAAATATTCCAACATATATATGCATTCATCCGCAAAAGCTGCTCCCTGCTGTATGCCTCTTCCCGGGGAAAGCGAATATATTTTTCTGTCACAGAATAGCGTTCCCCTGTATTTTCCCATTGTACATCAAGCTTCTTTGTACGAGAGTAGTTGGAAATAAAAATTTTTTCAGCCTCCACTTCATAATTAAAAATCTTATGAAGCAAATCCTTCTTATGAATGTTCAGCAATTCATTAAACCATTGAATGTATATTTCAGCAATATCTTCGGTAATCTCAACATTTTGGTTCCTATTCGCTTTCAGCCAACTTTCACATTTTCTATATATTTTCGAATCAGATGGTACTTTTGGAAAAATATCCTTTCCGAGCGTAAGGATTCCCCAAAGAAGGCTCATAAGGTAACTCTTACCGCTATTATTATCACCCACAAAACACATTAATGGAGTAATTCTGACATCTGCAGATTCTATTTTCGCAAAATTTTCCACATGCAAAACCCATTCCTTATTCATAACAATTACTCCTCCACATGATTTTTTGATTAATTGCCTCTTCCACATCTTCATCCGTCAATAAATATTGCGAAACATCTTCTATTTTCTGCGTTTCAAAACCTGTCAATAGCTTTATTTCTCCCAGCGTCAAGCCCTTTTCAATCAAATTGGCTACCCCGTATAACGCTACTGTAGTTGGGGTGAAATTGGATATATTCATTTTTTTCAGCCTAGCTTTTAAAGTTCCAAACATGCTATCTGGAGTCAAAAAAGCTCCATTGCTTTTTGTAAACAGACATGTTCTATCCCGATATCTATTTAAGGCACAATATATTACCATGTCCCGATAAACATCATCCAACAGATTGATATTTATGCTATTCTCCTCATTGCAACATATCAATAATTTCCCCGTTTGACTGTCAAAATCACTTGGTTTAAAATTTATTACAATCTTTTCTTTAAATCCATAAGTAATCAAAAGTCGATATATAATGGATTGCCCAAGTTGATAGAAATTTTGTCTATTTAAAAGAGCAATCTGCTCATTTACTATTTTCAGTTCCCTTTCTCCATCAAAAGGAAGATATATTTTCTGCTCTAACTCATTATTCAAACTTACACATATGTCATGTACTATTTCCTTCTTTCTACACCCACTTTCCAATTTTTCGCATTTGATACCATTTTCTTTCAAATACTTGCAAAAATAGTCTACCGCTGTTAAAAATCTTTGTACCGCTTGTATGGAAGTAGCTTTTTTGCTTGTTTCAACATAACATTTGCAAGCTTTCTCAATATCCCATATATTTATATGCTTTTCAAAGATCTCATTTAAAGAGCTCTGTGGATAAGTTATGTTACAATATTCCAGCAAACTATTATAGCATGTCCTATAATTGGGTCGATTTTCCTTTATTGTCATATAATAATTATCCAATGCCTGCTTTAATGTCTGATTCATTCATATCTCCGCCATCGCCTCAGCAATAAATCATTTGTTTTATCGGCATTATAACATATGTTTTGATTCCTGTAAACATATACATTCCAAAATATAACAGAGCTGTACACGAATTGCCTAACGTGACAGCTCTGTGAAATAAAATATTTGAACTTTATCCGCACTATCCCTCTATCTCACACCCCTATCATGGCGTCAAATACCCCGGCGACATTCAGGCGTCCGTAGCCGAATTCCCTGTTGGGGTAAGTGAGCGATGCGTCCCTGGAAGCTCCGCGGATAAAATAATTCTTCACTTCCTTGCTCTCCGCATTTGCATTGTTTTGCTCCACCACCGCCCACTGCATGAACTGTGCCACCGCTCCTGCCGCGATGCATGCCGCCAGACTGGTTCCGGTGGATTTGCCATAAATAGTGGACACATTGACGCCCGGCGCCGCAAAATCAGGGCAAGATATCCCCATCCGGTTAAATCCTCTTCCGGACTCCGTGTAAAAGCTGTTATTCTCCGCATTATAGGCGGTTACGCTGATGATATCCGTCGCCATGGCGGGCTCGGTCAGAGTGGTGTAGGGATTGGGCTCCAAAAAATAGATTTCCGCATTCATAAAATCCGTGATGGGCAGCCACATATTAAACTCCCCATTGTGTACCTCCCCCACCGAATTTACCCGGAAAGTCCAGATGCCCGGCGTGGGATCCTCCACCCGGAAGCGAATCAGCTGTTCCCCGGAGGCCGGCTCTACCAGCGTGCCGTCAATCGTGATGCGGCTCCTCTCATAGACAAAGCCGTAGGTGATGCTCTGGCGCACCCCCAGACGGACAGGCGCTATCGTTTCTCCGCCGGGCGTGCGGATGCCCACGTTAAAGATATCCGGCGCAGTCCCCCACAGTTCCATATAGAAGCCTCTGGCCTCCGCTTCCACCCGGATTTCCACGTCCAGACTGCTCGCCGCCGCATCCGTGCGAGCGGGCAGAATCCCCTGATAGTGATGTGCTGCATTGCCCTCGTTGCCGCCGCAGACTACCACCGCGCGGCTTCGCTCCACCGCCACACTGTCCAGATAACGGGAGAGAAAGGAATTCCCCTTGTGGTCTCCCATATTGGTTCCCACCCCCAGGCAGATTACCACCGGACGCTCAAAGACCCGGGCGAAGGAATTGGCGTATTCCACCGCCAGCATAAGGTCGTTCTCCTGATAGGCGGGAACGCCCTCCGGCACCAGATAAAACTCTCTTAAATAGGGCTTGCATTCCTTGAGCTTCACCACCACGATATCCGCATCCGGCGCGGCTCCCTGATAGATATAGCCGCCCCCCAGTCTGCTGCCCGCGGCGACTCCCGCCATGGAACTGCCGTGTCCGATCTCATCCCGGGTGGGCACGATGGAATACGGATCCTCCGCCTGCAGGGCGCGGTTGATATCCTCCCTTTTGTATTCGCTTCCAAAGAGATAGCCCTCCGGGGGTGTACCGTCCTGTATGGTCTGATCCCAGATAGCCAGAATACGGCTGTCCCCGTTGGCATCCCGGAACACTTCGTTCGTGTAGTCGATGCCGGTGTCAATAAAGCACAGAACCACGCCCCTGCCCGTCAGATTCAAGGGTGCGCTCTGTACCTGAGTGATACCGCTGGCAATTAAATTGTTCGGATTAAAACCCGGCGCGACGCCGACGTCCTGCATCAAGCCGTATAATTTGGGAATATTCTGATAGTCATAGAGATTATCCAACAGGCTGGGAATCCCCACGCTGTTGACGTAGATTAGATTATAAGTGTCGTCCACTTCCAGATAGCACAGATCATAGTCCACCCTGTCCAGCAGAGTCAGGGGGTAATCCGCGATGATATCGTAATAGTTGTTGGAAAGAATTTTTTCCTTACAGTCCATAAAGCCACCAAGGTCGCATTTTTATTAATATATGTGACGCCCAAAAAACCTTTCCTGTCCCTCCGGCAGCCTCTCAAAACTCGATTCCCCTGCGAGCCGGGACGCCCTTTTCGTAGGGATGCCGCTCGCAACGCATCTGCGTGATATAATCCGCCGCATCCGTCAGAAAATCTGCGGCGTCCCTGCCCGTGAGCACCAACTCCACATCTGCATCAGAATAAGCAAGCAGCGCCCGAAGCTTCTCCTCGTCCAGAAGTCCCCATTTCACGGGATATGTGATTTCGTCCAGCACAATCATTTTGCAGCTGCCGGATTCTGCGGCGTCCAGAAGCGTCCCCAGCAGTTTGTTATGAATTGCCGTCAGCTCCTGTTTATCCTGTATGTTCATGGAGCTATAAAAGCCAAAATCCTTGGGGCTCCTGCAGATCTGAACCTGCTCAAGCTGCGCAAGGCTGTGCAGTTCCCCTGTGTCGCCGCCCTTCATAAACTGCGCAAAAATCACAGACATGCCTCGACCCGCGGCCCGCACCGCAAGACCGATTGCCGCAGTGGTTTTCCCCTTGCCATCCCCGGTATATAAATGTATCATGCGCTCTCCTCTCTGGAGCTCTGCTCCACGCGGTTGGGACAGTCCGGACTGCCGCAGCCCGCACAGATGCCCTGACAGACAGCTCCCGGCTCCGTCGTCAGCTCCGCATAAAAAACCACACTTTTCCTGGGCAGCATACAATAGCCCTCCGTACAGGTCACGGGAACGTCCAGCCCGCGCAGCAGCTCGGGGAGCCGCTCCAGCGCGCAGCAGTCATCGCTGCCCGGGAAATAGTAGCGCCTCACTCTCATGTCGCTTTGGGCAGCAAGCCAGTCGTTCCACAGAGGATAGGCCTGCTGCAAAAGTTCCGCCGCAATCAGTTCGACCATGTATGCCTCCGAGAGCAGACCCTGCTCCAGATAGACTTCCTGCAGGCTGTCAATGCCTGACCCCAGCGTGATACAGACAGGGGTCATCTCCGACAGCCCGCCCCAGTTCCATCCTGCCCTCTCCTGCGCCACATCCCGCAGCATCTGTTTTTGCATGGAAGCGGCCACAGCCGCCAGCATTGGAAGCTGTGACTCACTGTAGTGATACTTCCCGGAAACTTTTTGCAAAAAAGCTTCCTCCGTCATATAGTCTGTCAAATCCTCAAAAAGGGGATACAGCATCCTTTCACCTTCATCCTGACTTTTCGCTTCGTATTTTTTCTTCGTATTTTTCGCTTTATAATTTTCGCCTCAGCCTTTTACTTTCAGACAGCGGATAGCGTTGAGCACGGCAAGCACCATGACGCCCACATCCGCAAAAATTGCCATCCACATGCCGGCGATGCCCAGAGCGCCCAGAATCAGGCAGAGCGCTTTCACACTCAATGCGAACACGATATTTTCATAGACAATGCGCAGGCATTTTCTGGAAATGCGCATGGCAAGCGCGATTTTCGCAGGGTTGTCATCCATGAGGACGATATCAGCCGCCTCGATAGCCGCGTCTGAGCCCATGGCTCCCATTGCGATACCGATATCCGCCCGGGAGAGCACGGGGGCGTCGTTGATACCGTCCCCCACAAAGGCAAGCTTCTCCTTGCGGTTCTTTTTCTGTAAAAGCTCTTCCACCCGCTCCACCTTGTCGGCGGGCAGCAGTTCACTGTACACCTCATCCACGCCGAGCTGTCCTGCCACATGCTCCGCCACAGCCTTCGCATCCCCGGTGAGCATCACGGTCTTTTTCACGCCCGCCCTTTTCAGATCCGCGATGGCCTTTCCTGCCGTCTCCTTCACCACATCGGCAATGAGGATATGTCCCGCGTAGACGCCGTCCACCGCCACATGTACCACCGTGCCGATGCCTGTCGGCTCCACGCAGTCAAGCTTAAGACTCCTCATCAGTCTGGCATTGCCCGCAGCCACCTCATGACCGTCCACTCTGGCGGTGACGCCATGTCCGCCAATCTCCTCCACCTGTGTCACCCGCTCACTGTCTATGTCCGCGCCGAAGGCTTCCCGCAGACTCTTGCTGATGGGATGGCTGGAATAGCTCTCCGCATGAGCCGCATAATATAAAAGCTTCTCCGAAGGAGCATCGCCCCCTGCCGTCCAGCCCCGCGCCGGAGCAGTCTCCGTGACCTGAAAGACGCCCTTTGTCAATGTCCCGGTCTTATCGAACACCACGCAGCCCGTCTGTGCCAGCGCCTCCAGATAATTTGAGCCCTTCACTAAGATACCGCAGGCGGAAGCGCCTCCGATACCCCCAAAAAAGCTCAGTGGAATGGAGATGACCAGCGCACAGGGACAGCTGATGACCAAGAAGGTCAGCGCTCGGGTGATCCACATGCTCCACGCCGCAGGACTGCCCATGAGCAGCCGGACAAGCGGCGGCGCAATGGCAAGCGCCAGCGCGCCATAGCACACTGCAGGGGTATAGTATTTCGCAAACTTGGTGATGAAATTTTCCGAGCGGGATTTCTTCATGCTGGAATTCTCCACCAAATCCAATATTTTAGAAACCGTGGACTCACCAAATTCCTTCGTCGTCCTTATCCGCAAAAGTCCCGTGAGATTCACACAGCCGCTGATAATCTCATCTCCAGCTGCCACCTCACGTGGCACGCTCTCACCGGTCAGGGCACTGGTGTTTAAGGTGGAAACACCTTCTGTCACGCACCCGTCGATGGGCACCTTCTCGCCGGGGCAGACTACGATGATCGTGCCCACCGCCACCTCATCCGGGGACACCTGCTCCAGCTTTCCGCTCTCGTTCTCGATATTTGCAAAATCCGGCCGGATATCCATTAACGCACTGATATTTCTGCGGCTCCTGCCCACCGCCACCGCCTGAAACAGCTCGCCAATCTGGTAAAAGAGCATAACTGCCACTCCCTCCTGATATTCTCCCAGAAGGATGGCTCCCACAGTGGCCACTGCCATCAGGAAATTCTCGTCAAAAACCTCTCTGTGCAACAGCCCCAGAAATGCCTTTCGCAAAATGTCATAGCCGATGACAAGATAGGGAATCAGATACAGCGCAAACCTAACAGCTCCCTCCACCGGCAGGAAATAAAGCCCAATCAGCAGAGCTGTCGCCAGAAGAATCCTGCCCAACATTTTTTTCTGCTTTTTTGTCATAACTTAACACCTCGATTCCAAAAATAATCCAAGAATGATTTTGAAAATAGTTCTGAAAATGCCCGGCTTGTCAGCCGGGCATTTAACTCACAGATAGATTTCGCAGTCGTCCTCCACCTTCTTGCAGGCCTTCAGCACTGCCTGCATCACAGCCTTGTCATCCGCCCCCTCGGCAAATTCCACATTCATCTTCTGTGTCATGAAGCTCACCACCACATCCTTCACGCCATCCACGGTCTTGGCGGCCTCCTCCATCTTTAACGCACAGTTAGCGCAGTCCACTTCGATTTTGTAGGATTTCTTCATAAAAGTTCCCCCTTTTCTTCCGGCAGTTTTTCACTGCATATTTTATGTTTGTTCGTTCATATGAGCAACTGTTCATATGTTTATGATAACAGAATTCTCATATTTGTCAATAGGTTTTTACTTCTTTTTTATTTTTCTTTTTAAACCTCTTTTAATTCCTCCACAGGGGACTCATTGATCAGATTGCTCCGGATATCAATGATGGGGCCGCCGGTGCCCTCAATGTATTCCCGGGTGATGGTGACGGTTCCGATATTGTCATCCTTGGGAATCTCATACATAATATCCAGCATGAAGTCCTCGATGATAGAGCGCAGCGCTCTCGCTCCGGTATCGCGCTTCATAGCCTCCTCGGCGATGGCCTCCAGCGCCTCGTCCGTAAACTGCAGCTTCACCTCGTCCAGCTCCAGAAGCTTCTGATACTGTTTTAGGATGGCGTTCTTAGGCTCCTTTAAAATCTTCACCATCATATCCTTGCTGAGTCCCTCCAGCGTATAAATGATGGGCAGACGGCCGATAAACTCAGGAATCATGCCAAACTTGCGGATATCCTCCACCGTGACCTTGGACAGGATTGTTTTATCCTTATCATATTTATCCTTGAGCTCGGAGCCAAAGCCGATGGACGCACTCTTGCTTAAACGCTCCTTGATGATATCCTCCAAATCCGGAAATGCTCCGCCGCAGATGAAGAGAATATTGCGGGTGTCGATGGTGGCAAGGGGCACCATGGCATTCTTGCTGTTGGCTCCCACGGGCACCTCCACCTCGGCTCCCTCCAGAAGCTTCAAAAGTCCCTGCTGTACGCTCTCGCCGCTGACATCCCGGCTGTGGGTCTCCTTCTTTTTGGCAATCTTATCAATCTCATCGATAAATACAATGCCCTGCTCCGCCTTCTCCGCATCATTGCCCGCCGCGGCCAGAAGCTTGGAGAGCACACTCTCAATATCATCGCCGATATAGCCCGCCTCAGTCAGAGAGGTCGCGTCCGCAATCGCCAGGGGCACATCCAAAAGTCTCGCCAGCGTTTTCACCAAATAGGTCTTGCCGCAGCCGGTGGGGCCGATCATCAGCATATTGGACTTCTCGATTTCGATGCTGTCCATAGTATTGGTCGCCACGCGCTTATAGTGATTGTACACTGCCACGGAAATCACCTTTTTCGCATGTTCCTGCCCTACCACATATTCGTCCAGACTCGCCTTGATCTTATGGGGCGCGGGAATATTGCGGATATCCAGAGCGGGAGTCTTGGCCTCCTTGCGCTTTTTGGGCTTCTGCTTATTGGGTATTCCGCCCTCCCCGCGCAGATCGGCCAGATTTACAAAGCTGATATTGGGAAAGCCGTTCTGTCTGGACAGCTCGTCAATCTCTTTCTGAATATTGGGATCATTTAACATTCCCTGATAGTCAAACTGACTCACCGCCTCCATGGTCTTGTGCATACAGTCGTCGCAGACACAGATATTGTTGGGCAGCTTAAACATTCTGCCCGCCTTCGATTCCGGCCTGCGGCAGACAAAGCACACATCCTCGTACTCGCCGTCGCTGCCCTTACCCGCTCCGTCGGCAGCGGAGGCGTCCTTCTCCTTCTGCTCAGTCTGCTCTTCTCTGTCCTCGTTGTTATCATCAAATAAATCTGACATCGCCGTCTCCTTTTTGTACGCGTATTATATACGCTATTTTCTGTCCTCATCCAACAGTTTTTCAAAATCCTCCCGACAGACAGGACGTGAATAATGATAGCCCTGCAGCAGCGTGGCCTTCAGCTCCCCTACGATATCCGCCACCTTGCTGTTCTCCACGCCCTCTATGATGGAATGATACCCCAAACGTCTGCACATCCCCAGCAGGCTGTCCACAATCACATAATCGATGTCATGCCCCGGCTGCGCAAGCTCCCTGATAAAGGAATGCTCCACCTTAACATAATCCACGGGAAGCCATTTCAGCATCTCCATGGAAGCATATGCTGTTCCAAAATCGTCCAACGCTATTTTAAAGCCCTTCTCCCGCAGTCTGCCGAATATGGCGGCAAGCTCCCTGGGATTTTCCACCTGACAGCTCTCCGTGAGCTCTATGATGATAGATTCCGGATTCGCCCCGTACTTTTCCACACTGGACATCGCCCTTTCCTCAAAGGCGTCGTCCATAAACTGCTGATAAGATACGTTAAAGCTTATCTGCAGCTCACCGTATCTGTCGCGCCATGCCGCCTGCTGCCGGATTGCCTGTTCCATGACCCAGGAGCCCACCTCATGAATATCGCCGTAATCCTCTAAAACCTTAATAAACTCCATCGGATAGGAATCCTTAATCCGCTCTCCCTTCCAGCGCAGGAGGCTCTCGCAGCCCGCAATCCTGCCGGTATCCGGATCGATAAACGGCTGGAAGAACAATTCAAACCCCTTGAAATCATTTTTGATGCACTGCTTCAAATCCTCCCGCAAAACCAGTCCTCTCTCATGCTTTGCGGCAATCTCCTCGGAAAAGAACGCCAGACTGCCTCTCCGGTTATTCTTGGCATACTCTAACGAGTGCTCCAGCTTATTGACGAGACTGTCTCTGGTATCCGCATCCTGAGGGAAGAATACTCCGCCCGCCGATATGGAAATCCCGACCCTGCGCCCGTCTTCCAGCTTCACAACATCCGTCTCCCGACAGATTTTCTCGTAAAAATCCGTCACCTCCTGCAAATTAGACGCAAAAGCAATGATCAGAAATTCATCCCCGCTAAACCGCAGAACCTGCCATCCGGGCTTGCATAAATCGCTTATCTCCCTTGAAAATTTGATCAAAATCTCGTCTCCGATGTTGTACCCGTAATTGCTTATGATTTTCCGGAATCCATCCATGCCGATCAACAGGGCAATTCCGGACTGTGAGGCAAAGTCGAGATAGTGTATCTCATGAGTCGTCAAAAGCCCGGTCAGGGAATCGTATTTGCTCTGCCCGTCTATCCTTGTCATAAGCCCCGCAAAAATGATGGGATTTCCTTCCTCGTCCCTGATCACGCTGCCCTTGCATTCCACCCACACATATCCTCCCGCCGCATTCCGCGCGCGGTATTGGCAGTCATGATATTTCTTTGTGCCGGAAAACACACCCTCGATATCATCCGTATAAATCTTCAGGTCATCCGGATGTATATGCTGCGCCCATACATCCGCCGCCTTCTCCAGATACTCCCCCGCCAATCCGAAGTAATCCACGGCAGCCTTGGACCAACGGGAAATATCCGTCTTCATATCGCATACATAAATGTAGACATTGTCAGATGCCGATGCAAACGCTTCAAACAATTCATTGTTGAAAACATCACTCACGCTATCACCTTCCAATCCTTCCTAATCAAACTTTTTGAGCAGCCTTCTCCTATGTATTGAATCCCGATTTCTTTCACGATATATTATAAGTGCTTTTTGTCAGAAAAACAAGGATAAAACCGCCCTTTGAACACCTTTTATCCGCAGCGGTTCGGACTGATGGACAAGTTCCGCTCATCTGTGTTACAATTGTGCTGAAACAGGAGACACAAAATAACCGAAAGTACAATGCAGGGATAATTATAAAATGCAGAAAATCATGATTGTGGAAGATGACCCCGCCATTCGGGAGGAATTGACGCTTCTATTAAAAAACGAGGGGTATTGCCCTCTGCCGATTACAGATTTTACGAATGTCGCAGAGCAGGCCGTGCAAAGCTGTCCGGAGCTTATCCTGCTGGATATCGGGCTGCCCGGTCAAAACGGCTACGCGGTCTGTATGGAGCTCAGGAAGTCTGTCAGCGCGCCGATTATCTTTGTCACCAGCCGGGATTCCAGTCTGGACGAGGTACAGGCGCTCAGTCTGGGCGGCGATGACTATATCACCAAGCCCTACAGTATTCCCGTGCTGATGGCTCGGATCAGGGCGGCGCTCCGAAGAGGCGGTAATGTAATGAAGCCGGACGTGATGGAAGTCCGGGGGCTGCGGCTTCATCTGACCAAAGGGCTCATATCAACCGGCTCCGCAGAAGTGGAAAACAAAACTGCGGCGCTGACCCGCAACGAACTGCAGATTTTAGCATGCCTGATGGAACATGCCGGTGAGATTGTATCCCGCGCCGACCTGATCGAAGCGCTGTGGGACAATCAGATTTATATTGACGATAACACGCTCAGCGTAAACGTAACCAGACTCCGGGGAAAATTATCAGAGCTTGGACTGCGGGACTTTATCAAAACACGCAGAGGAATGGGGTATCAGCTATGACGATAAGTGAATTTGTATCTGACCGCCTGGGACAGCTTGTGCTGCAGGCGGTTTTTGCGGTGTCGGCAGCTGCTTTTCTGCTTGCAACAGGAACGGCGGACGGGGTTGTTGTAATTTTATTGATTGCATGGTTTCTGGCGCTTTGCTGTACGCAGACGGCAGCGTTTCTCAGATGCCGTTCCCGGCTGTGTGAGCTGGAAAATATCATGGATGGTCTGGAGCAGAAGTATCTGTTTGCCGAATGTGTCCCTCAAGCTCAGAGCAATTACGAGCGCAGACTGTTTGAACTGTCCCGCCGGGCGGGGCGCGCCATGATAAGCGCCGTCTCCGACGCTCAGGCTGCCGGAAAGGAATATCGGGAATATATAGAGAGCTGGGTGCATGAAATCAAGACGCCCATCACGGCGGCGGCTCTGATCTGCCGAAGCGCCGACTCCGATACAAGACAAAAGCTCTCCCGGGAGCTGGCTCAGATTGAGTCTCATGTGGAGCGCGCCTTGTTCTACGCCCGGGCGGAAAGTCCGGAAAAAGACTTCCTCATTCGCAGGGTCAGCCTGGCGGACATAGCCGCCAATGCCATCGACCACCACCGGACTCTATTGATCCAAAACAATGTCCGGGTAGAGACAAAAGGGCTGGAGCAAACCGTCTATACCGACGAGAAATGGACATGCTTTATTCTGGGACAATTGCTGCAAAACGCCGCCCGCTACCGCAGTGAACAGCCGGTGATCACACTGTCGGCAAAATCGCTGGGACAACGGGTGCAGCTTTTTGTGCGCGACAACGGCATCGGCATCCCCGACCACGAGCTGCCCCGCGTCTTTGACCGCGGCTTCACCGGCAGCAACGGACGCCTCCGGGGCGGCTCCACGGGGATGGGGCTGTACCTCTGCCGCAGGCTGGCGGATTGTCTGGAAATCAATGTGCAGATTCGCTCCGAAACGCAGAGCGGGACAGAGCTCATACTCACCTTCCCAGCTGTGGAAAGCCTTACAAAATCGTAAGATAAATCAATAGGATTTCGATACAAAGCGCGCCTTTTTTTGTGTATCATAGCGCCATAAAGAAGGAGGCGACCATATGCTACAGGTAAAAAATATCGAAAAATATTACGGCAACAAAAATAATGTCACCAAGGCGCTTGACCGCGTCAGCTTTGATGTGGAAAAGGGCGAGTTTATCGCCATTATGGGGGCGTCCGGAAGCGGTAAGACCACTCTGCTCAACTGTATCTCCACCATCGACACGGTGAGCGCCGGGGACATTTTTCTGGACGGCGAAAACATCGCGGAGCTGCCCGTCGGCGAGCTTGCCCGGTTTCGCAGGGAGCGGCTGGGCTTTGTATTTCAGGATTTTAATTTATTGGACACTCTGACAATCGAGGAGAATATCGGCCTTGCCCTCTCGCTCAACCACAGCAATCCCCGCGCCGTGCGCAGCAGGGTACAGGAGACCGCACAAAAACTGGACATTGGCGATATTTTGGAAAAATTCCCCTATCAGGTCTCAGGCGGTCAGAAACAGCGGGCTGCCTGCGCCCGCGCCATGGTGTCCGGGCAGTCTCTGCTGCTGGCCGATGAGCCCACCGGAGCGCTGGACTCCAAGGCTTCCAAAAACCTTTTGGAAATCATGACCCGGATGAACGAAGAGCTGTCCGCTACGATCCTCATGGTCACCCACGACGCCTACAGCGCAAGCTATGCCCGGAGAATCCTTTTCCTCAAGGACGGACGTATTTTTAATGAACTGCTGCGGGGAGAGCGGACGCGGTCTGATTTTTACCATGAGATTCTGGATGTGCTGGCATTGTTGGGAGGTGATATCAGTGACGTTATCTGAATTATCTCTGCGCAATGCAAAGCGGCAGGCGAAAGACTATCTGGTCTACTTTATCACCATCGTTCTGATTGCGGCTCTGATCTACGCTTTTAACGGACTGGTATTCTCCGAGGAGCTGCTGACCTTATCTCTTGATATGCAATCCCTTCCCCTTATAGTGACTCTCGCCAGCATTGTCGTGGTGTGCATCATGGGTTGGCTGGTTCACTATACCACCGGCTTCATGCTCTCCCGGCGAAGCAGAGAGTTTGGACTCTATATCCTGATTGGACTGGAAAACAGGCAGATTGCCCGCCTGTTCTTTCTGGAGAATCTGGCGGTGGGCGGCTTAGCCCTGATATCGGGCATCCTGTTGGGGAATCTGCTTTATCAGGTACTCCGAGCCCTGGTGCTGGCTCTGTTTGGCGTACCCTATCACTTTGGCTTTTCTTTTTCCCTGCGGACTGTGGGGCTGACGCTTTTCTATTTTTTGCTCATCTATCTCTTTGCCCAGATGAGAAGCCGAAAGCGCATCCGTTCCATGAAAATTTACGACCTGATTTATTTTGAGCGGCAAAATGAGAAAGCCCTATTCCATACCTCGAACATGCGCAGGAAAATCTTCGCAGCCTCCATCGTGCTGGGCATTGCGGGAACCTTGCTGCTCATAACAGGCAATCTGTTCTTTGGATTGATCGGCGCGGGATGTATCATCGCGTTTTTATATGGATTTTTCGGCAGCTTTTCCTCCGGCGTTCCCGCATGGTTTGAAAAACGCCCCGCGCAAAAGTATCGGGGCGTGACTTTGTTAATCTTCCGGACGCTCTCCGCCAAGCTGTCCACCATGGGCATTGTCATGGCTACCGTGTCTCTGCTTTTCACGGCGGTGCTCATCTCTCAGGGAAGCGGGCTGATATTCCGCAATCTGTTTCAGGAGCGAGCCATCCAGACCACGGTCTTTGATCTGTGTATCGGCTTTAACGATTCGGACCTCACCAAATCAAGCCGGCTTCTGGAGCCTTATCTGGATTATATTGACGCCAATATTCCGCTCACCGCCTCCCGGCAATACGAGGTTTATCTCTCGGGGGACACTCAGGTGATGGATTATATCCAGGAATATGTAAGCTACTATCAATACCACATAAACGACACCGTGATGAAGTACAGCGACTACGCCGCCCTGCGCGCCATGCTCGGCTACCCGGAGGTCACGCTACAGCCCGGCGGCTACCTCATCCACAGTGCAGCTTATCTGCAGGAGTTTCTGAAAGGGTATGAGCTGCCCGTCACGATAGGCGGTCATACTTTGATGCCAAAGGGCATCCGCACGGAATATTTTAATCAATATATGTGGAACACAAACGGCATGGGCTATATTCTGGTGGTTCCGGACGAAGCGGCTCAAAACTGTCCCGTCAGTCACAGCCTTTATGTCGCCATGACCGCCCAGCCGGTTACCGCGGCACAGTTTGAAGCCCTGCGAGCTATCCGAAACGATAACAGCCGTCCGAAGTATGACACATTGCTCAGCAAAACAGACGAGGCGGCGCAATCCGCCGCCTCTACTGCCATATTGGTATTTCCTCTCTACTACCTTGCCCTTGTGCTTGCCATGACTGCCGCCACCGTCCTCACCATCCAGCAGCTCAGCGAGACGGAGCGTTATCGGCGCCAGTTTCAGCTGCTCCAAAAGCTCGGCATGGACAGGCGGGATATGGTAAAAATCCTGCGCCGTCAATTCGCGTTTTACTATGCCATGCCCGCCCTGCCGCCGATTCTGATTGCAATTCCGTTTCTCTTGAATCTGGGAGCTGCAATGGAGCCGGGTATCCTGACAGCCGGCCCCGCGTACATCTTTCCTGTCACTCTGGGATTATTTTTTCTGATTTATGCTGTCTATATTCTGATGTCATACGTCAGCATAAAGCGGAATGTGCTGCCCACATAGCTATAAAACCTTTATTATAATCTGAGCATTATCTGGACGTCGGTTTCTTTCCAAGGGTCAGGGTGAGCTCGCGCTCCACATACTCGCCGTTCTCGGGGCGCATCACCGTGATCTTGACGGTATCGCCGGAGGCATAATACTGTAGTGTGGTCTGTAAATCCGCATAGCAGGTGATCTTGTTGCCGTCAAATTTGGTGATGACATCTCCTCTGACCATTCCCGCTGCCTCCGCCGCGGAACCTTCCTGCACGGACGTCACATAGACGCCCTTGGGCATACCATACAATAACGAAATCTGATCCGTCACATCCTGCGGCCCGATACCAAGATAGCCGATGTCTGAATCCGCCACCTTATCGCGGGTTCTGCGCTCCATCAAATCTGCGATTATCGGGCTTGCAGTGGTGATGGGAATCGCATAGCCCATGCCCTCGATGGAACTTCCGCCAATCTTGTTGGAGTTAATGCCAATCACTTCACCTGCCGCGTTCAGCAGCGCGCCGCCGGAATTGCCGGGGTTGATGGCAGCATCCGTCTGAATAAAGCTTCTGATGGAGCCGTCGTCCAGCTCTATCTCTCTGTCCAGAGCGCTGATATAGCCCACCGTCACCGACTGCCCGTAGCCCAGTGCGTTTCCGATGGCAATCACCTGCTCGCCCAGCTCCAGACTGTCGCTGTCGCCCAGCGTTGCAATCGAGATCGTATTCATGGTCTCATTGTCCAAATCCTCCAAATCGATGGCAATCACCGCCAAATCCATCTCTGCGTCCATACCCTTAATCTTGGCCTGAACCTGCGAGTTGTCGATGAGCGTCACCAAAAGCTCGTCTGCGTCCGACACAACATGCTGGTTCGTCACGATCAAAAGCTCTTCGTCATTTCTCGCAACGATAATACCGGAGCCGCTGGCCGAAAGGTTTTCCCGGTAAGTCTGTCCCCAGAAAGAGGTCACTTCCGTGTAGTTGTTGATAATGGACACCATGGCGGGCATCACATCCTTCACGATGGCGGAGACATTGGTCTGCGCACCCGTATAAACAATACCTGAGTCAACCGGCTGAAGCGGGGTCAGGGCTCCCTCCGGGGTGGTATCCGTCGGGTCTGTTATTTCCGCGCCCTGCACCTCATTGTGTATCTCAGCCGGGTTACTTAGCCCGGTGGAATTGCTCTGCAGGGCTTCTGTCGCCTGCATCACACCGTAAAATCCCACTCCGGCAAAAATACCGAAGAACAGTCCGAGACTGATGCTCAGCATGATCTTCTGACCCAGCCCCATCTTCTTCTCCTCGCGCCGGGAAGGTTTCGCGCTCCCGGAAGCTTCCTTCCGATTCCCATCACGGACAGGCGCCTGCTCCCATGTCGTGTTCCACGCGGAGCCTGTGTTATCCCGTGCAGGTGTATTATCGCGCACAGGTGCGCTCTCCTGTACCGGTGCATTATCCCGTACAGGCGTCTCCGCCGTATAAACGGGAGTTGTCTGAATGGGCGCCGTCTGAATAGGCGTTGTCTGAGTAGGCGTTGTCTGAGCAGGCGTCGGCTGAGTCTCCCGGGGAGTTTCTATCAGGTTAAAATAGGTGGTATCAGCGGGGACGCTGTTATCCATATTCCTCTGACTGTTCGCTCCGCCGAAGCTGGCGCCGCTGAAATTGCCGGTTACCGGATTGGAGTTGCCTGTTATCGGATTGGAATTGCCTGTTACCGAACCGGAATTGCCGGCTGTTCCTTCCCGATTGGTGCTGCCATAAATTTCATTATCGTACATACAAATCCCTCTTTTCTGATTTATCCTGTTGGAAAAACAGTCTGTTCCTTTTTGATAAGCTCAGTATATCCCGCATTTGTGTTCAATTTGTGATTAATTCGTGAAACAAAAATGAAATCTGCTTCTTTTATCCCGGTTATTCCACCGTCACGGATTTGGCGAGGTTTCTGGGCTTATCGACATCACAGCCCCTGCCCACAGCCACATAATAGGAAAACAGCTGCAGTGGGATAATCGCCAGAGAATTCATGAAGCACGGGGCTGTCTCAGGCAGATAGACCACATAGTCCGCAGCCTTCTCCATGGCCTTGTTTCCCTCATTTGTCACCGCCATAACAAAAGCGCCCCGCGCCTTCACCTCCACGATATTGCTTATGGTCTTCTGGAAGAGCGCCTCCTGAGTGGAGAGCGCCACCACCAGCGTGCCTTCCTCGATCAGAGAGATGGTGCCATGCTTTAACTCGCCCGCCGCGTAAGCCTCCGAATGGATATAGGAAATTTCCTTTAATTTCAGGGAGCCCTCCAGAGAGATGGCATAGTCGATGCCCCTCCCGATAAAGAAAATATCCCGCGCGCCTACATAGCGGTTGGCAAAATGCTGTATCTTCTCCTTCTGCCCAAGCAGCATCTCTATCTGATCCGGCAGACAGCGCAGCTCAGACAAAAGCTTCTCAAATGCCGTAGATTCGATGACGCCTCTCACCTTTGCAAGCTTCATGGCAAGCATATACAGCGCAACGAGCTGCGCGCTGTAGGCCTTGGTGGTGGCGACCGCAATTTCCGGCCCCGCCCAGGTATACATCACACTGTCGGCCTCTCTGGCGATGGAGCTTCCCACCACATTGACGATGCCCAGAACCTTAAAGCCTCTTGCCTTGGACTCTCTGAGCGCCGCCAGCGTGTCAGCAGTTTCGCCGGACTGGCTGATGACGATCACCATGCCGCCCTCCTCCAATATGGGATTGCGGTAGCGGAACTCGCTTGCCACATCCACCTCCACGGGAATGCGCGCCAAATCCTCGATGACATATTTAGCTGTGACGCCTGTATGGTAGGCGGAGCCGCAGCCCACAATATGAATCTTGCGGATCGCACGAAGCTCCTCATCCGTCATATTCAGCTCTTCGATGACGATATCGTTGTCCTGGATCCGGGGAGAGATGGTATCTGTTACGGTCTTTGGCTGTTCATACATCTCCTTCAGCATAAAGTGCTCATAGCCCGCCTTTTCCGCGGCATCCGCATCCCAGTCAATCGTGGCGGGCATCTTCTGCACTTCCTCCTCGTCCACCGAGAAAAACTGCAGCCCATCTGCCCTGAGCCGGACAACCTCCTGATTTTCCATATAATAAACGCTTCTGGTATATTTCAGGATTGCGGGCACATCGGAGGCGATAAAGCAGCCGTCGGCATTCTGCCCCGCAATCAGAGGACTGTCCTTTCTCGCCGCATAGAGCTCACCCGGGAAATCCGCAAACATGATACCCAGCGCATAGGAGCCCTCCACGCGGTGCAGCACCTTGGTCACTGCCTCCAGCGGATTGTCCCTGTAATAATAGTCCAGAAGCTTTGCCAGAACCTCCGTGTCTGTGTCGGACACAAATTCATAGCCCTTATCCAGAAGTTTTTTCTTCAGGGGAATATAGTTTTCGATAATGCCATTGTGTACCACAGCGATAGTGCCCGTCTTATTGGTATGGGGATGAGCGTTCAGGTCGTTGGGCGCTCCGTGGGTCGCCCATCTGGTGTGGCCGATTCCGGAATAGCCCTTCAGGGTCTCACCGCCGTGAGTCAGGTGCTCCAGTACCGCCAGCCGCCCGGCAGCCTTCTCCGTGCGGATGCGTTCTCCGTCAAAGACAGCCATTCCCGCGGAATCATAGCCCCGGTATTCCAGCTTGGAAAGTCCGTCCAGAATAATGGGCGCTGCCTGTTTTTTACCGATATAGCCAACAATGCCACACATAGGAAATCCTCCTGTCGTTTATTGTTTCCAGTAATCAGGGCTTGCGGTGCAGGCAAGCACCAGCCTTCCGGGAAGCTTTTTATAATGTCTGCCCAGAAGATACCCTGCATATTTGCAAAAACATTGCAGATAAAAATACGGAATCCGTCTCCGCATATGATTCTTTTCAAGATATGCCACAGCAGCCTTCACCATGCGCTTTCCCTCTGTCTCGGATTTGACATTTGCAAAAATTTCCGGGTGCTGCGCCTGTGACACCCCCAGGTCAAAATTGCGGTGAAACTGCTGTCTGCAATTATAATTGTGGGAATGAATCACTCTGGCCTGCGCCTCGTAAGCGATGGAATATCCCGCTTTAACCGCCCCGGCGGCATAAATCATATCTTCATTAAATATAGTATGCTTGACAAATCCGCCCAGAGAGTCATATATATCTCTGCGATAGGCCGCGCACACATTGGAGCAAAAATAAGTCTTAATGCCCAGCCGTTCCAAATCCTTCCCGGACTTGACGCAGGATTGCTCGGGATAGTTAAACTGTCTGCTGAAACGCTCCAGCACACTGCAGTCCTCGCCCGGAAGCTGGCGCGCGTAGGCTGCCGCCACGTCCGGCTGCCGCTCCAATGCCGCCGTCAGTCTCTCCAGCACAAATTCGTCGGCGGGCATCGCGTCCTGTGTCATCATCACAAACACCGGGGCGTCAGATCTGGACACACCCTTACGTCTGGTCATGCCATGGTCAAACTCCCGCTTGGAGAGATGGTATACCTTCACATTTTTATATCTATGGACAAAATCCGTTCCATAGACAAGCCGCGCAAAATATTTTTCTTCCGTATTCATCAAAATGATGCTGTTTATGGGAATCGTCTGTCGTTCCAGCCGATCCAGAAGGGTAAACAGTTCCCTGCCCGGCTTATACAGCGGGATAATAATGTCAACTTCCATGATGTCACTCCTCTTATTCCTTCCCATTATACTTGAATAACGTCCGGGACACAAGCGCAAAAATCGGGCGGCGGGAACTGCCGCAGCAGTTTTGCCTGCGCATCAAAAGGGGAAGCTGCCGTCACAAGCTCCCCCTTGATCTCTCGTTACCGAATTATCTGTCTGCTGTTGTTTCTTATTTCACATAGGCTGCCGTGTCGGATTTAATCTTTGCAGCGCATTCCTTAACCGTGTCGGAGACGGTGTAGTCCTCATCCTCAAAGAGGAACTGATGGAGCCATACCACATTGCTCTCCAAATCCAGGGGAACAACACAGCTTCCCTTCGCGCCAAGCGTGGGAGTGGCACGCATATTCTCCTGAGGGAAACCGGACTCATCCACGATGCGGTAGTTGTTGATATTTCCCACAAGCTCAAGCAGATCCTTGCTGTCCATGCTGGTAAAGATTTCCTCCACAACCTTGTTGAAAACGGAGGTCAGAGTCACAAGGTCGGTTTTCTTGGCCTGCTCTTCGATGGCCTTGATGACCTCCTGCTGATTAGATGCACGGCCGAAGTCTCCACCCGGGATATCATAACGGATACGGCAGTACGCAGTGGCCTGCAGACCGTTCAGCTTCTGATAGCCGGTCTCCTTTACGGGTGTGTAGCCGCCCAGATTCAAATCCTTGTTGATGGTAATCTGATAGTTGTTGATGTGCTTGAGCTCATTCTTATCCACATCGATGTAAATGCCGCCCAGACCGTCGATCAGGTCGATCAGGCTGTTATAATTCACGGTCACAAAATTTGTGATATCCATGTCCAGATTCATATTCAGCATCTTGACAGCCTGCTCTGCGCCGCCGTTGGCATAGGCATGACAGCACTTGTCATATTTATCGGTTCCCAGATTCAGGTAAGTATCACGGTACACGCTGACCAGCTTGATATCCCCGGTGTCCATATTGATACTGGCAATCATGGTACAGTCGCTGCGGCTTCCCTTGTACAGTCCCTTGGAAGTGGTGGCGTCCACGCCAAACAATGCGATATTCATATAACCGGTGTCAACTATCGCGCCGGGCTCGACGGAGGGAATGTCACTGTCAGGCTGATTCTTGTTGCTCAATACCCCCTCGTTGATACCGAGGTTCTCCGTATCAAAATCTACCACCTTGGGACCCTCGCTCCCCTTCGTCATCACCAGAAACAGTATCGCGAGCATAATGAGAATCAATAGAATCTCCACCGCAAAAATAATCATTTTGCTCTTGCTCTTAGATGCCCTTTTTGTAGTTGCGTTTCCTTTGGAACTCTCTGCCATAACCCTTTTCTCCTTCATCTGCATTAATATGCGTTTTTATTAATAAATCCTGTAAAAAATGTCAGGAAAATAATCTTGATGTCAAATCCCAGCGTCCAGTTTTCGATATAATAAATATCGTACTCAATTCTCTTTCGGATGGAGGTGTCCCCCCTGAGGCCATTCACCTGCGCCCAGCCGGTCAGACCCGGCCTCACCTGATGCTTCACCATGTAGCGGGGAATTTCCTCCTTAAATTTCTCTACAAAAAGCGGCCTCTCCGGTCTCGGCCCCACCAAGCTCATGTCGCCTTTCAGAATATTGAACAGCTGCGGCAGCTCATCCAGACTGGTGCGTCTCATCACTTTGCCCACCGTGGTGACTCTGGGGTCGTTCTTTACCGTCCAAGCCTTTTTCTCCCTGCCCGGCGTCTGTTGCTCCATGCTGCGGAACTTATACATATAAAACGGCTTATTGTGCAGCCCTACCCGCTCCTGCCTGAAAATCACCGGTCCCGGACTGCTGAGCTTTACCGCAATGGCGCATACCAGCATGATGGGCGAAGTGATCAAAATCCCAAACAGGGAGCCTGCCACATCCACAATCCGCTTCACCAGCATATTGCCCGTGTTTGTCAGCGGCACATAACGGATGTTGATCACCGGCAGTCCCATCAAATCCTCTGTGTAAGGCCTCGTGGGTATCAGGCTGTTGTAATCCGGTATGAACTTGGTGTGAACTCCCGATTTCTCACAGATATCTACAATCTGTGCCAGATTATCATAATCTTTCAGGGAGAGCGTGATAGCAATCTCATCCAGCTTGTTCTCCGGCAGGATAATCTCCAGATTGCCCAGACTTCCCAGCACCTTCACGCCCTTGTAGAGCGTTCCCGCCGGAATGTGGTCATCCAGAATCCCGCACACGACATAGCCCCACTGCGGATTGTCCTGCAGACGGTCAATATACTCCTCCGTAGCCCGGGAATATCCCACCAGCAGCATATGCTTCAGATTGTACCCCTTGCTGCGCATGGTCTGGAGACTCTTGCGCAGGACAATCCGCAGACAGCTGGTCAGGAAAATGTTCAGCATGTAGAACAGCATGATGACCGAACGGGAGTAGTTAATCTCCTTCACCACCATATAGAGCAGGATGATCATGGCGGCAAGCCCCACGGTGTTGGCCTGAATGATGCCGTATATCTCAAATCTGCGGCGCACTGTGCGCTTGGGCGCGTAGACACCGCATCGGTAATACAGCAGAATAAATCCCGGAACCATAAAGAGGAGCAGTGAAATATAATCCTCCGCAGGCAGCACGCCCGGCCCGGGACCGTCATTTAAAATATAAAATTTGATATAATAGGCAAGCATAAAAGAGGCAGCAATAATGACCGCATCCAATATGACCAGCAATCTGTTGAATACCTTCTGATTGTCTTTTATCATAAGCGCCACCTTCACATAAGCTCTGCACCCATGAATTATTTTACAAGAATGCCCATATATCGTCAACTTAAGTATTTATGAAGCCGTTTCTTAAGAAATCATAAGATTTTGGCGAATTTCGGCATTTTCTGTAAAATCATCCCGACAGACAATCGGAGCAGGCTTCATTTGTATTATCTGCATTTCATCGCTAAACTGTACATAAAAATACTGGAAAAAAAAGCATCAAAAATGCTTGACTCTCACGGAACGTGATGGCTTAGACTGAGGTTGTCAGGACAAAGGATTGCACACAATACATGGAATCAGGAGGAGGATACGATGAGAACAGTGAAGGAAATATCCAGATTAACGGGTATCAGCGTGCGCACGCTTCATTATTACGACGAAATTGGGCTTTTGAAGCCCACGGAGAAAAGTGAGGCGGGATACCGGCTTTATGACGATAAAGCGCTGGAAACCTTGCAGGAAATTTTATTTTTTCGGGAATTCGATATCTCTCTGAAAGAAATCAAGGCTATTATGGACAATCCTCAGCTTGACCGGAACCGGATATTACAAATGCAGAGAAAGATGTTGATCCGCAAAAAGGAGCGCATGGAGCGCCTGATTGCCAACATCGATAAGCTTTTGGAAGGAGAGGAACAAATGGATTTTACAGTATTTGGAAAAGAAGAAATCGAGGACATGTACGCTTCCATGGTGGAGCGCATGAGCGATGAGCAAAAAGCCGTCTTTATCAGACAATACGGCAGCATGGAGGCGTTTGAATCGCATTTTATCAAAAGCGCCTCCAGTGAGGCCGCGCAGAAAAATTTTCAAAAGGTAGTGGAGTGGTACGGCGGCGATAAGGAGAGCGCGCTGAAGGCCTCCAAAAATCCCGGCAATCCGGAGTTATTCCCGGCTTATCAGCGGCGTCTGGAGGACGTTTTGAAAAAACTCGCCGCAAAAAAAGGCTGCGATGTACATTCCTTTGAAGTAAAGGAAATCATCGGCGAGTATGATTTTGTCTCCAGACAGCTCTATCAGATGCAGGACGTAAGCCAGATGATGCTGGAGCTGGCGGAGGCATACAGGACAAACCGGCAGCTGCAGGAAATCCAGGACAGTATCTACGGGGCGGGGACTACCGCGTTCTTTGGAGAGGCGATGGAGGCGTTTTATATGCCGCAGTCAGAATAGTTAAAAAAACGCGCAAATTCTAGTGACTGCCGTTTCAAGAATCGCTCAACATCCGAATTCGATAGGCAAAAAACTCAGAAGGGAATTTCACCAATTTATCCCCTCTGAGTTTTTGTCCCCATTCCCCAAATATTCACAAATGTTCAGCACAATAAAATTATTCGCTTAACGTATCGCTTGCAAAATCCATTGCAGGATGTCCTCTGCTCCAGCTTCTCCTGAAGCTACAGCAAGAATAATATCACTTAACTCGGTCTGACTATATGACAGCTCATATCCATTCAAAGCAAGAAATACCAACATTGCATGAGCGCCTAATCTTTTGTTCCCATCCACCATAGCATGATTTTTTACCAATCCAAAACAAAGTTGAGCTGCTTTCGCATGAATACTGGGGTATAATTCTTTTCCATCAAATGATTGGAACGGATTATTTAGTGCAGACTCTAACATTTTCTCATCCCGAATGCCATTGCTGCCGCCAGTGACTTCTATCAACTTTGCATGCAATTTAATCACTTGTTCTTTGCTTAGTTTTATCATTTTGCAAGAACCTCGTAAGCCTCCATATTTTGTTCTATTAATCGCTCGGAAACAGCAAGCACATCTTCCATATCAGCTATCTGTTCTTTGTCTGCCTTGCTAAAATCAAGAACCAAATATCTGGGAACATTATTCTTGAGAATTACAGCAGTGCCATGCTTATCCACTAGTTTCGCCACCTTTGAAAAATTTTGATTTGCCTCTGTTATAGAAATCATTGTATTTGTATCTATTGTCATTTTGAATGCACCTCACTTTCCTTTATAGTATATACAAATAATAGCTATATTACAACCTATTTTATCAAAATAGAGTTAGTTACATATTCCGGGGCGGCAGGAGGAGTCCGGGGCGCTTTGGCAGGCTTTGCTGCGGTTGGTGCGTTTTCTTATAGTGCGGACCGGAGACAAGGGTGAAATGCGCATGGATGCGCATTTCAGGCTCTACGGCGCACGGATGCGCCTTAGAGCCGACCCGTAAATTGCAGAACACTCTACCGCACTATTAGAAAACGCCCAACCACAGCCCGCCTGTCAAAGCGCCCCGGGCTCCTCCTGCCGAAACTGCCGAAACAGCAATCACACATTCCCTACCTGCCGGTCACCACTCCCACCAGATTCACATACAAATCCCTCTGTATCGCCAGATAATGTCCAAGGTTCTTCCACTGAAAGGGCACCTTCGCCGCACGCCCCAGAGGATGCCGGCAGCGCTGCACGCCTTCCGCAAGACCCTTCAGATAAACCAGCCCCATCCCTTTTTGGCAGAAAAACAGCCATTTGACCAAAAAGCCCACCAATAAAAACGGCATATTCCAAATCAACTGGAACAGAGGCATATTTTTATACAGCACATAGACGCTGTTGGCGGCAGCAAACTGCGTCTTACGGGGATTATAACGGGAGCCGGTGGAAGCGCTGCCAAAGTGCAATACCTGCGCGCCCGGCTCATATAGATTGCGATAGCCGTGGATGCGCGCCCGATAACCGATATCCAAATCCTCCAGATAGGCAAAATGCAGTTCGTCAAAAAGACCGATTTTTTCCAGAATACTGCGCCTGTAGATAGCGGCGCCGCCGCAGGCGGAGAAAACACTGACCCTTTTATCATAATCCTCGGCACATCTTCCCTTCCCCCGGGCGTAAGCCCAGCCCAGAACCGTATAATGGTCTCCTGCGTCATCGATCAAATCCGGTCTGTCCCACATCAGCATCTTTGCACTGACAGAAAAGACTCTCTTGTTTTTTCTGATAGCGTCATAGAGCGATTTAATAAACTGTGATTTAACTTTTGTGTCGTTATTCAAGAGAATGATATAGGGGGTGTCCGATGCCCGAATCCCCACATTTACTGCGTGGCAAAAACCCGTATTCTCCGAAAGACGGATGATGCGGGTATCGGGAAAGAGCTGTTCCGTCTGCTCCACGCTCCCGTCCTCCGAGGCATTATCCACCACCAGCACCTGAAAATCCGGCGTCCCGACCTCCTGGTCATATAGCGCTTCCAGACAATCCTTCAGATAAAGGATTCCATTATAGTTCGGTATTACGACTGTTATTTTATTCATCAGCAACCTCCTTTGGCACTCTCCTCCCTGCACCAGAGGATGCGGTAACCCTGTTCTCTGATGGCGCGGCACAAGGTCAGGCTCAGCGCTTTCAGGTCTGCATCCTCAGGCAGCAAAGACACGTCAAAAACGGACTCTCCTGTCCTGCATTGATAAGAAACACCTGTTACTTTTTTGAACAATCCATGCAATTCCTTCCGCAGAGCGATGCATCGAATGTCCACAGCCTCCGCATCCTGTGTGAGTACAGCCCTGTGCAGATAGCCACTATAGTGTACGCAAAGTCCCTGAAAGTAGACTTTTCCATCCGCATCCATCCTGCCGCCCGCGATTTTTCCCCGCCTGACCACCGCGCCTCCCACAGCGCCCAAATCCGGTCTGGCAGAAAACACGGCGTCGGAAAAGTTTTCTCCGGAATATTTCACGCAATAAAATCCCACATGCTTTAAGGCGGCAGCCTCCCCCGCAATGCCGTTTTGATCTATATGCTCCTGCAGCGCGCGCCGCCCTGCCTCATAGGCAAAGGCTTTGCTGCGCGGGTTTTCCGCAGTGGACGCCGCATGGCACCGCCAATGATAGAGCACTTTCGGCACATGGCAGATCAGGCTTTCCCTCTCCGGCAGACGGGGAATCTCCAGCTCCGTCACCGCCCGCAGGATAAAGTCATAGTCCTGAGCGCCGTCAAATTCCGGTCGAAACCTTAGTTTCCGCATCAAATCCCGCTCTGCTACCATAAAATGACATATGTAATTATTACTCAAAATCAAATCATAATTAAACTTTTCCTTGTGATTTGGTTCATAGAACCGTATTCCCCCGCCATCACACTTATCTTCATCGGAATAGATCAGCCGCGGGCTCTCCCCCTGCTCCCTCCCCCGACGGATTGCCTCCGCCATCTCAAAGAGAGCATCCGGCGTCAGGATGTCGTCGTGGTCTAAGAGAGCTATATAAGCATTTCGGACATATTCCAGAGCCTCGTTGGTATTGCCGGAGATGCCGCTGTTTTTCGAGAGTCTGACATACCGGACTACCTGCCCAGGCTGCATTTGAGCGCACTGTCCATCGTCTGTCTGCCCGAGCTGCATTTGACTGTGCTGTCCATCGTTTATCCGCCCGTCCGCAAATTCCTCCGCTATGGCTTTCACGCTGTCATCTTCCGTGGCGTCCGCCAGAATCAGCTCCCAGAAAGGATAGCTCTGTATCTGTACGGAGGCGATCAATTCTCTCAGATATTGGGGCGGTGTGCGATAGGTCGGCACCACTATACTGAAAGTGATTCCGTCATATGCGCCCCGCGAAGCGTTTTTCCTGACTGTCTCCCGCTGCTTTGCCAGCTGTGCCGCTGTGGGCGGCTCAAAGACATAGGGCGGGGTCTTTTTGTCCTCAAGGCGCTCTCTCACCGCATACCATGTGCTGCGCAGACCGTTTCGCTGCAAATAATATATCGTTCTCTTTATGTTTGCCGGATTTATCGCGCTCACAGCTTTTCCTTTCCTGTATACAAGGAAACAGCAAATCCCCGCTCATTTGCTGCGAAGACGGGGATCCGCTGTTTCTCTATAAATACCTTTTATTGCTCCGGAGCTGTTTTACAGCAGTGCCTTAATGTCCTCCGTCAGCTTCGCGTTCTTTGCAGCCGCATCCTCAATGCTGTCTCCCTTAACGCCGATATAGAACTTAATCTTGGGCTCCGTACCGGAGGGACGGGCGCAGCACCAGTTGTTGTCGGGCAGTTCAAAATAGAGCACATTGGACTTGGGCAGACCGGTAGACGTCTTCTCGCCGGTCTCCATATCCAGAATCACATCCTCCTGATAATCGCGGAACTTCAATACCTTTAAATCGCCGAAGGCCTTGGGCGGATTCCTGCGCAGTTTATCCATAATCTCGGCAATCTGCTTTGCACCGTCGATACCCTTCAGGGTGATGGTGTACTGGGTCTCCTTGAAATAGCCGTATTTCTCATAGGTCTCCAACATCATATCCCAGAGGGTCTTGCCATGCTTCTTGCAGTAAGCCGCAACCTCGCACAGACACATCACAGCCACAATGGCATCCTTATCTCTGGCATGTGTTCCAACCAGACATCCGTAGGACTCCTCCAGACCGAACACATAATTGTTGCTGCCGGTCTGCTCAAAGAGCTTAATCTGCTCGCCGATAAACTTGAAGCCCGTAAGCACCTCAATGAGCTTCACTCCATAGCCTGCAGCGATGGGGAAGGTCATGTTGGTCGTCACGATAGTGGTAACCATCGCAGGATTTGCGGGCATGGTGCCTGTGGCAACCTTCTCGCGCAGCACATACTCAGCAATGAGCATACCGGACATATTTCCGGTGAAAGCCACATACTCGCCGGTCCTGGTATCCTTTGCGTAGACGCCCAGACGGTCTGCATCGGGGTCGGTGGCAAGCACGATATCCGCATCCTTCTCCTTCGCCAGATTCAGAGCGTAGGTGAATGCCTTGGGATCCTCAGGATTGGGATATTCCAGCGTAGTGAAATCCGGATCGGGATTCTCCTGCTCGGGAACCACATACACATTTTTGAAGCCCAGCTCGGACAGCACGCGCTGTACGGGCTTGTTGCCGGTTCCGCAGAGCGGCGTATATACGATCTTGATGTCGTCCGCCACCTCCGCAATGACATCGGGATGGATAATCTGCTTTTTCAGCTCCACCATGTAGGCGTCGTCAATCTCCTTGCCGATGACCTGATAGAGACCTGCCTTCTGAGCCTCTGCCCTGTCCATGGTCTTTAAGCTGTGGTAATCTGTAATATTCAAAACTTCCGTGATAATCTCTTTATCCTTGGGTGCAGTCACCTGCGCGCCGTCCTCCCAGTATACCTTGTAGCCGTTGTACTCGGGGGGATTGTGGCTTGCCGTCACCATGATGCCTGCGGTACAGCCCAGTGTGCGCAGCGCAAAAGAAAGCTCCGGGGTGGGTCTGAGGCTCTCAAATATGTACGCCTTGATACCATTGGCTGCCAGACACAGCGCGGCAACATTGGCAAATTCAGTAGACATGCGGCGATTGTCGTAGGAGATGGCAACGCCCTTGCTCTGAGTGCCCTGCTTCAGAATAAAATTAGCCAGTCCCTGCGTAGCCTTGCGGACAGTATAAATATTCATGCGGTTGGTTCCTGCACCGATAATACCGCGCATTCCTCCGGTGCCAAATTCAAGCTCTTTGTAAAAACGCTCTTCGATTTCCGCTGCATTGTCCTTGATGGCCTCCAGCTCTTTTTTGGTGTCGGCATCAAAATAATCGTCCTCCAGCCAGAACTTATACTCCTCCATATAACCCATCTGTACTTCCTCCTTCTCTTCTTTAAGACAGCCCGCGTCAGAGACTGTCCTGTTCAGATATTTTACCACACATTTACAATTCTGAAAAGGAGTTTATAGCCCGAAAACACATCAAAATTCTTCCCGCCCGTTGAGTTTCAGGGAAAAGTCGCTGCGATCCAAGGAAAAATTGGGATTGTAGTAAGGATCGCCCGCCTCCAGCATAGCCTTCCATTTCTCCCGGAAGCACTCAGACTCCCGATTGTAGCGCTGAGCCTTCTCCCCGCCATCATCCGCCCCCCGGGAGATGGACTCATAGTGAAAGAGCTCGGCAAATGGCGTAAACACATTCAAGAGACCTTTTTCTCTCAGCTTCAGACAAAAATCCACATCGTTCAGGGAGACTGCAAAGGTTTCCTCCAGACCGCCCACCTCTTCAAACAGACTCTTTTTTACCATCAGGCAGGCGCCTGTCACCGCGCTGACATTCTGCGCATAACAGAGCCTTCCCATATAGCCCAGGTTCTGTCTGGACTGCTTATAATGCGTATGTCCCGCCGTGCGGTGTGCGCCCAGACCAATCACTACGCCCGCGTGCTGAATGGTGCGGTCGCCATAATAGAGCTTTGCCCCCACCGCCCCCACATCTGCGCGCTGGGCGTACATCAGAAGCTCCTCCATCCAGTTGACGGTGATGACCTCGGTATCATTGTTCAAAAGCAGGATATAGTCCCCCGCCGCGTACTGCACTCCCAGATTATTCACAGCAGAATAATTGAATTCGCCTTTATAAATAACAATCGTTATGTTTTTATTCCTGATGCAGCCGCCGTCGTAAGGCCTCCTGTTTCCGCTCTGTCCGGCAGCTTTTTTTGCACAGACGGCAAAATCGCAGTCCAGGAGCTCTCCATAATAATCAAACAGCTCCGGTGACGTGCTGTTATTCTCCACAATGACAATCTCATAATTGTCATAGGTGGATTTTTCCCGGATGGAAGCCACGCAGCGGCGCAGATCCTCCACATGGTCTTTATTTGCAATGACAATGCTGATTTTGGGCGTCCCCTTGATTTCGTAGCGGATGCGGAAAATCGTCTCAAAAGCGCGGGTACTGGTAATCTGAAAATGCTCGTAACCATGCTTTTTTAAATGCTCCGACACCGCCCCCCTGGCCGCCATGATTGCATAGGGCTTGGCGTCGATGCCGGATGCCACGCTGCCCGCATGGCTTCGCCAGTAATACAAAAGCTTCGGCACATGGACAATCTTCTCTGCATTGTCCGTCAGACGCAGGATCATATCATGGTCCTGGCTTCCATCGTATTTCGTGCGGAAAAGCTCCGCGCCATCCAGAAGCTTTCTGGCAAACACGCTAAAATGACAGATGTAATTATTTGCCCGCAGATTGTCTGGCGCATAGTCGGGCTTAAAATGCATGGTGAGCATTTTGTCGATGTTGCCGCTTTTGAAGGTGGTCTCATCGCAGTAAAGATAATCCGCCCCCTGCTCGTTGATGGCCTTCACATACTCGTAGAGCACGGAAGGGTGCAGGATATCATCCTGATCAAAAAGACCGATGTACTCGCCTGTGGCAAGTTCCAGACAGGCGTTGGTATTGCCCGAAATCCCCAGATTTTTCTCCAGCTTTTTATAGACAATCCTCCCGTCAGACCGCGCCGCGTACTCCCTGCACAGCTCGCCGATATATGCATGTTCCCCGTCGGAGCCGTCCGCCAGACAAAGCTCCCAGTTTTGATAGGTCTGATTCATGACTGAATCCAGCATCTCTATCTGGAATTCCCGCTGATTGTTCCAGAGGGGCACCAAAATACTGATCTTTACCATACGGGGAAACTTGCTCTCCCGCTCCCGCCGCGCCCGCGCCTCATCGGGAAAGCTCTCCGTCCCATAGCTGCTCATGACAGCCCGCTCCCGCTTCTTATAGTCCAGCTTGCGAAATACTCCCCTGACGCCTCCGCAGTTTCTCAGTCGGTCGCGCTGTCGGATAGCCCAGTGCATGACATTGCGAAAAGGCTTGCTGAGCTTCCAGAGAGGGTTGTTTTTGATGCGGTTCAGCTTCCAGCTCAGCTCCTCATTGGCGGACTCCAAATCCGCAACGCGGGATGCCAAATCCGCACATTTTAAATGCTCCCGCTCATATTCCTCTTTCCACGATACGGCTCCGGCCGCCATATCCACCGCCTTCAGCTCATCTGCCTTTGTCTCATCCGTCATTATTCCATCCGTCGTCCCAGTCATATCTCCACCACCCAATTGCTCCAGTTTATCAATTTTGTGCCTGTCACCCGGTTTCTGGCCAGAATCCCCACACGATATCTGCCCGCGGGCAGAGCCGTATCCAAAAGCTCTATCAGATACCCGCTCAGTCCCACATTAATCTGATCCGGCATATTCTCCACCAAATCAGGTCGATACTGCCCCTGTATCAAAATCCGATAGTACCCTCCTGCATCCAACACATCATCCAGCGCATCCTTCTGCATGTCAGTCTGCATACCATCCGGCGTCTCGTCCGTCTTCGCATCCCACAATAACAGCTCTTTTTCATAACATGCGTTATTGTCCCCCAGAACAACGCTCCAACCGGTAATATTCAAGCCGTTTTTCCCTGCATTCTCCAGCGCCGACTCCACTCTCACCATCAGACAGGGGTCGCGGCGATATGCCGCCAGTTCCTGCGCTGCGCCGTGTGATGTCGGCTCCTTTATCTGCTGCACCCGATTGCCCTGTGTCTCGTAAATAGGACGAATCCGGGTGTCCAATCCCTCCCGGTTCCAATAAACAGAATAATACGGGTCAACCCCTTCCAATAAAGGATGCCTCTCATACAGGCGCCGCCGCTCCTCCAAAAGCCGCTCCAGCTTCTCGGGCGCCTAATCGTCCCCTCTGCTGTAGGATTCGTCATGATAGGCAAAGCTG